>OBPT01000354.1_pt1 | contig 14237 bp, 16 predicted proteins | sample 1534671 | NCBI WGS metagenome assembly OBPT01 (sample SAMEA3275494, study PRJEB22092) | marine metagenome | biome: ENVO:00000447 marine biome; feature: ENVO:00002042 Surface water; material: ENVO:00002010 seawater | collected 2014-06-21T11:00:00+00 | depth 1 m | reverse complement strand
CGTTAAAAATAATATACAGTAATATACATAATTATTAACAAATCTCTAACTCTACTTTAGCCTAATTTAGCTTCGGCGTTTCCCATCCTTTAGTATGAAAAACGTTTTTTTAGATGCTAAAATATTGATATTTTGTTAAAAGTACAAGGACGAGTGTTGGAAACTTTTTAGATCTTGATAAGAGGTAAGTGATTAAATGTTAAAACCATGTGCAGTGTATAACAGGCTTAAACCTAGTCTACTTGGCCCGTTCTTCATGGTGTTGTGCTCCATACTTTTCATTGTTTCAGCTAGCATTAATGCTGCGGACATTGATGTTAAAATCTATCATCTTTCGCATAACGATCTGACAAATTACGCTATTAATCCATTATTAGTTGAGCCTGACAATGCCGGCATAGCTGGCGCTGCACTTGGCATTAGCGATAGTAATACAACGGGTAAGTTTTTAGGTCAGCACTACACATTACATCCCATCCATCTTCTCGATATAGCAAATGTGACAACATCGCGCATAGATTGGGCTAAGCATTTACCCCAAGCCGGTTTGATACTCAGCGATTTAGCGAGTCCTTATCTGCAGCAGCTGCTTGCTTATAACGCAACATTAAGCACCCCTCATTTGATCATCAATATCAGTAATCGTGATAACTCCCTACGCCAAAGCCAATGCATGCAAATGTTATTGCATACCACGCCAAGTAATGCGCAAATTACTGATGCGTTAGGTCAATGGTTACTGAGTAAACGACTAAATCGCGTTTTTTTGATTGATGGTGATACCCCTGAAGATGACCGTTGGGTAACCTCATTTGAACGTACCGCCAAGCGTTACAAATTAAAGATTGAAGCGTCCAAAAAATGGACTTTCGATACGGATTTACGCCGCACCGTGAGCCAAGATATTCCCTTGTTTACCCAAACTTCTCGTCCTTATGATGTCGTGGTGGTCGCTGACACTCATCAGCGATTTGGGCAGTATGTGCCTTACAATACTTATTATCCTAGTCCAGTTATCGGTACGGCTGGATTAGTTGCTGACACTTGGCATCCGAGTATTGAACAATGGGGAGCTAAGCAATTACAAAATCGTTTTTATGACCAACATGCCCGTACTATGCAGCACCAAGATTATGATGCGTATGTTGCAGTACGTGCTATTGCTTATAGCGTGCAACAAACACAATCTGTTGATCCAACTCAATTAGCTACATTTTTACGTAGTGAGTCGTTTCAACTTGCTGCATATAAAGGCCGCAAATTAACCTTTAGAGATTACAATGGTCAGCTGCGTATGCCGATCGAACTTACTCACCCGTTAGGGTTGGTCGCGCGTGCACCTCAAGAAGGCTTTATGCACCCCATTACTGATTTGGATACATTAGGTTTTGATCGTCGTGAAGTCTGTCAATAACGCCAATGATAAATACAAGGAAAACACTACCCATGTTCACACTATTTAAACATGCCTCTCGCACCGCTCTTTTATTTGGGGTTTTACTCTCTGCGGTAGACGCTCAAGAGTTGGCATATGTGACCAATGAAAAAGACAATTCTATATCTGTCGTCAATTTAGATACGTTTAGTGTGATAAAGGATATTCCGATAGGTGAACGCCCGCGTGGTTTTATCTTTAACCACGACCAAACATTAGCGTATATTTGTGCTAGTGATGCAAACCGTATCCAAATCTTAGATATGCAAACTGACACCATAATTGGTGAACTACCCTCTGGTGAAGATCCAGAAACTATCGCCCTGCATCCTAACGGTACGACTATTTATACCGCCAATGAAGATGATGCATTATTAACAGTGATTGATATTCCTAGCGCACAAGTCATTACCCAGATTGATGTTGGCGTAGAACCAGAAGGATTAGCGGTGAGTCCTGATGGCAGTAAAATGGTTGTGACGTCAGAAACCACGAATATGGTGCATTGGATCGATACACAAACTAACAAAAATTATGCAAATAGTCTCGTGGGGGCGCGCCCTCGTTCAGCAATGTTTACCAAAGACAGTTCACAATTATGGGTGACTTCTGAAATTGGAGGGCAATTAACCGTATTTAATGTTGCCGATCAAAGTGTCAAGCATGAACTAACGTTTGCTATAAAAGGCATTCACCGTGATCGCATTCAACCTGTAGGCATATTATTGATGCAATCTAAGCCACTTGCGTTTGTTGCCTTAGGACCAAGTAATCATGTCGCGGTCATTAATACCCAGACCATGGAAATCGTTAAATATTTATTGGTTGGACGGCGCGTATGGCAGTTGGCATTAAATCAAGATGAGTCGCTGTTATTAACCACCAATGGCATTAGTGGTGATATTAGTATTATCGACACGAATCAGTTATCTACAATCAAATCCATCAAAGTCGGACGTTATCCATGGGGTATCGCGGTTAAGAACGACTCATGAGTATTACTATCACCGATGTAACTTATAGCTTCAAAGCCAAGCCTGTACTGAACGATATTAACCTTTTGCTTAAGCCTGGATTTAATGTATTACTCGGTCCAAATGGAGCCGGTAAAAGTACATTGTTAAGTTTGTTAACTGGTCAACGCAAGATACAACAGGGTAAAATTACATTTAAAGATTACGATATTAGCCATGACACCCGGGCGATCATGGCGCAGCTGGGCGTAGTGTTCCAACAAACCACACTCGATTTAGACCTGACAGTGCTACAAAATTTAACGTATTTTGGGGCGTTGCATGGTCTATCTGCGGCAACGGTGTTAAATCGTATTACGCCTGTATTGACCCAGTTAGCGTTGATTGACCGTTTGCAGGATAAAGTGAGATCGTTAAATGAAGGTCATCGCCGCCGGGTTGAAATCGCGAGGTGTATGATCCACTTGCCACAGTATTTATTATTAGATGAAGCAACCGTGGGTTTAGATGTCGATAGCCGCAAATTAATTATTGAACATATTCGTGCATTAGCAACAGCCCAACACTTAACCGTATTATGGACAACTCATTTAATGGATGAAGTCCTAGAAGATGATCCCCTGTTCATTCTTAACCAAGGTAAATTAATTGAACAAGGCGTGTGTCATACTTTACTGGCTAAGTATCAGCAAAGCAGTGTATTCGATTTATATCGCACATTGACTCAACCACAAGGATTGCTCTAATGCCCCCATATTTGATTTGTTTTTGGGCAATATTAAAACGCGAAGTCTTACGGTTTTTTCAGCAACGCTCTCGCTTGTTGAGCGCTTTGGTTCGTCCATTATTATGGTTGATCGTATTTGCAGCCGGTTTTAGGAGTGCATTGGGCGTGTCGATCATGCCACCTTACGAGAGTTATATTTTATATCAAGAATATATCGTACCTGGATTATGTGCCATGATCATTTTGTTCAATTCGATGCAGACGTCACTGTCTATGGTCTACGACCGTGAAATGGGGAGTATGAAAATACTCTTTATGAGCCCTATTCCCAAAAGCTTTTTGCTATTGTGTAAATTGATTGCTGCGGCGTGTTTGTCACTGTTACAAGTGGTAATATTTTTACTATTAGCGAATATCGTCGATGTCGAGATCCCTTGGTGGGGCTTTATATATGCGATCCCCAGTGTGTTCTTGAGTGCATTCTTTTTAGGTGCATTGGGGTTGATACTTTCTAATTTCATCAAACAATTGGAAAACTTTGCAGGGGTAATGAACTTTGTTATTTTTCCTATGTTTTTTCTTTCTAGTGCACTCTACCCTTTATGGAAAATTCAAGAATCGAGTTTATGGTTATATTGGATTTGCCAGTATAATCCTTTTACGTATTGTGTTGAAATGATCCGGTTCGCGCTATACGGTCAATTCAATATCCAAGCTAGCTCAGTCGTACTAGGTTGTGTATTGGTGTGTGGATTCGTTGCAGTAGGCACATTTAAACCCAAGAAATAGTAACAATTGACGTTGAGATGTTGCCATTTCTTGGACTGAAAATCCTTCTATTAGGTAATGCCGTCGGCAACCATTTGTCTGTATTTATAGTAGGCAATTAACTCAAGTTGTTGTTCATATTGCTCAAAACTTTGCACTACAATTTCCGGTTTACCGTTAAGATTAACGATTAATGCATCTTGTAAGGACAATGAAGGGTTTACCGCCATGGTGTCAGTAGTGTCTGTCATGTGAAAATCCTTGTAAACATCTTGTAAAACATAAAACTCATATAAAAATATAGTTTAATTTTTAAACTTTTGTATAGTATTTTTTTTTAGAGGGTTTTCTGTTTTAATGGGGCATGTTTTTAAACCCAATCAAAATAATAATAATAATAAGGATTTGACATGACAGACAAGACCCAGAACTCTGTGCCTACTGTTTATCAAGTCGTGATCATTGGTACAGGATTTGGTGGCCAAGCCGCCGCTATTAATCTAAAACAACGTGGCTATACCGATTTCATCATGCTTGAACGCCGTGCATTTGCTGGTGGTACATGGTTACAAAATCGCTATCCTGGCGCAGCTGTTGATGTGCAATCGCCACTTTATTCGTTATCCGCGATGCCCTATAAATGGACTCAGATGTTTGTGACTCAACCTGAGCTGGCACAGTATACACAACAAGTATTTAATACCTTTAACCTCACCCCTCATGTGCATCTAGAACATGAAGTGACTAACAGCCATTGGGATACGCAGCGCCAACTATGGTGCCTGAATATAATCGGATCTGACCCTATTTATAGCAAATACATTATTAATGCGACCGGTCCATTATCCATGCCAGTTATCCCCAACTTCCCAGGAAAAGAGACCTTTGCCGGTATCAATTTCCATACCAATAATTGGCCTGATGATCTTGACCTTACAGATAAACGTGTGGCTATTGTGGGGAGTGGTGCATCTGCTGCGCAGGTGATCCCTGCCATCGTTGATGAGGTTAAATCACTCGCGGTATTTCAACGCTCTCCTCATTGGATTATCCCGCGGCCGGATATGACATTCGCCGCTTGGATGCAGTGGTTATTGGGTGTCAAATGGATATACAACACTCTCAGAAGCGCAATATATTGGGGCTTAGAAACACGCGTCGTAGGGTTTAAATACTCGCAAACAATATTAAATTTATTTGCTGGCGGTCCTGCAAAACGTCAATTACAACGCCAAGTTAGCGATCCAGTTTTGCGTAAAGCATTAACACCAGACTTTACCATTGGTTGTAAACGGATCATTTTATCCAACACTTTTTATCCCGCAATTTGTCGTGAACACGTAACGTTATTTGATAAAAACAATGGCATTAAGACTATTACTGAAAATGGGATCATAACCGCCGATGGCACAGCACTAGATCTTGATGTCATTATTTATTCGACGGGATATGATGCAACGGATGGATTGATTTCTTATCCTGTAATCGGTAGACACAACACCACATTGGCATCGGTATGGGATGATTATCCGCGCGCTTACTTAGGTACGAGTGTTCCGGATTTCCCTAATTACTTTATTGTTACCGGCCCCAATACTGGGATTGGTCACACCAGTGCGATATTTGTTATCGAAGCGCAAATGCATTACATCATGCAAGCCATCGACACTGTTGAAGCACAACATAAACAGTCAATTGAACCGACTGTGCAAGCAGAAAGTAAATACACGGATATGGTACACCGTGAGATGGAGCAAACAGTATGGCAAACTGGAGGATGTAAAAGTTGGTATAAAAGTGCTTCAGGTAAAGTTATTGCGATGTTCCCAGGCTTTTCTTTTATATACAAACGTATGTGTCAGCGCTTTAAGCTTGACGATCATATAATCAAATAATAAAAATAATAAGGAAGTAACATGGCGACTACCGATTTTTTCAGAAACAAAGTCGTGGCAATTACGGGTGCAGGTTCAGGCATGGGACGCAGCTATGCAACGCTTCTAGCGGCTCAAGGTGCTAAATTATTACTTAGTGATATTGACGCAGATGCTTTGGATGCCACCGTTGCCCTACTTCCATCGAGTGAGCAAGGTGTCGCTGTAATGGCAATGGATGTTAGTAACACTGAACATTGGATCGCTTTTAAAAAACTGGCTATGGATGAATTTGCAGGCTGTCACATGTTGATTAATAACGCGGGTATTGAAGGCGCAGCTCAACCTGCATGGGCAAGTACGCCTGAGCAACTTAACCGTACTATGGACGTTAATTTTTTTGGTGTGGTCACTGGTTGTCGTACATTTTTACCGTTGCTAACTGCGCAAAAATGGTCGGCATTAGTTAACATATCGAGTATCTTTGGCTTTATTGGAACACCTAACGCGTCGGATTACTGCGCCAGCAAATTTGCACTGCGTGGGTATACTGAATCACTGATGGTCGAGCTTGCCCATGTTCATCCTCAAGTGCAAGTCCATTTAGTCCACCCTGGTGGCGTCGATACAGATATCTCGCGATCAGTTCGAACGGCGAAATTTAAACGTCGGTTTTTGACCACCCCAAGTGATGAAATGTGCCAAGTGGTGCTAGTTGAAGTACAACGCAACAACCCGCGCATTGTTTATGGTAATCACGCCAAGAAAACGTATTGGTTATCCAAATTACTACCGCTTATGCAATTACGTAAACTATTGGCAAAGGGCTTAAAGCTAGTTGATCAAGAAGATTATCGCCAAGACCATAATGGGTTTAAATAGGAGTATTGAATGTTGTATTTTTTATTATTAATTATTGCGATGATTGTATATGGGGCAATGCGCTATCCAGAGCAATTTGGTGGCTATGTACTGCGCTTAACACACACCTTTGAATCAACCTTGTATGGCTTTACCCCACATTATAAAAAAGTCGATGGAATAAAGTATTTTTATTTACAAAACAGCGCACAACGTAAAATGCATAAAACTGAAACTAATGTGGCGAGCAAAACTTCCAAACCCACGCTGTTGTTATTACATGGTTTTAGCGCTGAACATACGGTATGGCTGCGTTGTGCAAAAACCTTAGCCAAACACTACCATGTGATATTGTTGGATTTACCGGGCCATGGCGTCACCGGTTATGATGCAAGTGCTGATTATTCTATACCAGCGCAAACAAAACGTTTAGCAGGGTTTGTGAACGCATTGGGACTCACTAAAGGAATGGGTAAAGTACATATTGCAGGTAACTCCATGGGCGGATTTATTGCAGCGCAATTTGCCCTTGATTACCCCGAGCTGACAGCATCAATTATTTGTGTTGATCCAGCAGGGATTATCCCACCACAACCAAGCACGTTACAACAATTAGCCTTAAAGGGACGCAATCCTTTTTTTATGGATAGCCCTGAACAATTTGACGCATTTTTTGCACTCACAATGGCCAAGCCTCCCTATTTCCCCAATTCGGTTAAGCAATTTAAAGCCCATGAATATGTAAAAAATAAAGCACAGTTAGAACATATTTATCATGATTTTTTTAATCTTGAACATATGTTAGATGACAAGCTAGCGAGTATTACTTGCCCTATATTGATGTTATGGGGTGGATTAGACGATATTATTCATATTTCATGTGCCAAAGTATGGCAAGATAAAACTAAAGCGGTTAGCATTATTTGGGAGGATTTAGGACATATGCCTATGCTAGAGGCGCCTAAACAAACTGCTGATGAAATCATTCGGTTTATCGGTTAATTACCTTATTTTCACCCTCTTTATCATTAGGGATAGTACGTTACATGGATATTATGTTTTTGTTAGTCGCATTTGGTTTTGGCTTAATCGCTAAGTATTGCAAATTACCGCCATTGATTGGCTTCCTCATTGCTGGTTTTTTCTTAAATGCATTAGGTTATTCCAACAACGAGACATTACAAGCCATTGCCAATATGGGTATCACTATCATGTTGTTTACGATAGGCTTGAAACTCAACATCAAAGACTTACTCAAACGTGAAATTCTATTAGGCTCTATCGCCCATAGTTGTATGTGGATTGCGCTATGCAGTGCCGCTGTGTTTGCATTAGGATTGTTCGTTGCGACCTCTTGGTTTAATTTAACTTGGTATACTGCGGTCTTAATTGGCTTTGCATTTAGTTTTAGTTCAACCGTTTGTGTCGTCAAAATTTTAGATGAAGCCGGAGAAATCAAAACCCGACATGGTAAATTAGCGATTGGTATTTTGGTCATGCAAGATATTTTTGCAGTGCTGTTTTTAGTTGTTGCAACAGGTAAGATCCCATCACCTTGGGCTGCCTTATTAGTACTATTGATCCCTACTCGCCCATTATTGCAACGCCTCTTATCAGGTTCAGGCCACGGCGAAATGCTGCCATTAACCGGATTTATATTTGCTTTAGGGGCATATCATTTATTTGAGTTAGTCGGGATTAAAGGTGATCTCGGGGCATTAATTGCTGGCGTATTATTAGCCAGCCAAGCCAAGTCAACCGAACTATCTAAGTCCTTAATGGCATTTAAAGATTTATTTTTAATTGGATTTTTTCTCACTATTGGTTTAACCGCACTACCATCGATTGAACTAGTGAGTATTGCATTAATATTGTGTTTATTGTTACCTCTCAAATTTTTATTGTTCTTTGGCTTATTTATCAGTTTACGATTACGCGCCCGCACAGCCTATTTAACCTCATTAATGATGTCTAACTATAGTGAGTTTGGGTTAATTGTTGGGGCTGTTGCTTTAGCGGGTGGTATGTTAGAAATGGAATGGTTAGTCATATTAGCTCTCGCCACAGCATTTTCATTTATCGTGACAAGCGTATTGTACAAGCACTCTCATCATTATTATTGTAAGCACAAAAATCATATTAAACAGTACGAGCACCCAATCCCGTTACATCAGGATATTTATCCCTCACTAGGCGATGCAAAAGTGTTGGTCATTGGTATGGGACGTGTCGGTAAGGGCGCATTTAAAGCGATCCACGCACAATTAGGCCAGCAAGTTTGTGGCATTGATTCGGATCCTGACAAAATCAATAAATTAGCCAAATTAGGTAAAAATGCGATTGTCGGTGATGGTGAAGATATTGATTTGTGGGAAAACCTCAACATTCAAAATATTGAACTGGTGCTTATCGCACTGCCTTCGATAGAAGATGCATCCAATATTACGCAACAATTAAAAAGTACTAATTTTAATGGTCGAATTGCGGCAATTGCACGCTATGAAGATGAAGTTGAGCCGTTAATCAATAACGGGGTTGACCGAGTATTTAACTTTTTCACAGAGGCTGGATTAGGCTTTGCCGAAGAATCTTTGCTCTGGGCCAAAGTTTGTTCCGAATCAAAACAATAACGATTATCATTAGCAAGCCACTGATTTTACTATAAAAAACTGTCATTTAATCTATATTGTTTTATACTTTAATGAATATTAAAAAGGAGCTATAGATGCAAATTTCACCCAACGTTATTGCACAACTCAATGCGGTGTTAACTTCAGAGCTAACATCCATTAATCAGTATTTTTTACATGCTCGCATGTTTAAAAACTGGGGCTACGAAGCATTAAATACAGCAGAATATAAAAAATCAATCAAAGACATGAAACAAGCCGATGCACTTATAGAGCGCGTGTTATTTCTAGAAGGCTTACCTAATCTGCAAGCACTAGGTAAGTTATTCATTGGAGAAGATCCTGAAGAAATGCTTGCCTGTGATGTTAAATTTCAAACCCAGCACATTGCCTTATTATCTGACAGTATCGCCATATTAGAAACAGAACAAGATTTTGTTTCCCGAGATCTGCTCACCAAACAATTAGTAGATGAAGAAGATTATCTTGATTTTTTATTGACTCAACAACAGCAAATTGTAGATATGGGATTACCCCGTTACCTACAAGCGCAACTTTAAGGAGCACATTATGCAAGGTAAACCGGTCATTAACGCTGCGTTAAATCACTTACTTAGCTATGAACTAGCGGCGATGGATCAATACTTTATACATGCACAAATGTATGAAGATTGGGGTTATATGAAGTTGTTTGAACGTATTAATCATGAGTTTGATGATGAAAAAGGTCATGCAACTAAATTGATCCAACGCATGCTGTTTTTAGAAGGTCAGCCGGACATGGTCACCCGTAGCGGATACCAATTAGGTCATAATGTTCCTGACATGTTAGCCAGTGATCTAAGGGTTGAATATGAAGTCGCCGAGCAGTTACGCGTAACTATTGCGCTATGTGAAAAAGAACGTGATTATGTGACTAGAGATATGTTATTGGTGTTATTAGATGATACTGAAATGGATCATGCACATTGGTTAGAACAACAGCTTGGATTAATCAAATCTATGGGACTGGAAATATACTTACAAACACAACTATAAAGATACAGCCTATTGCTTTTTGGGTTTACCTATAAGAGTTGTTGTGTTGAAAAAAGCACGCGAGCAGTGATTAGTTTACTCTGTGATTGCTCGCTGTCGCTGTTAACAGTGCGAACGCTAATCAACATTTGCCATTGCATATTGCTCAAATGACAACTCCCCAAAAAGAACTCACCGGTTTGTTGTATTGAAGATTCAGAACTAAGTGATTCAAAATATACGGGTAATTTTCCCATGTACATATTAACGCCTTCAATCACCACTTGCTCAATTTCTAAACCTTGCGGTAAAGTAAATTGGACGTTTAATAGCTCTTCTACGACTATTTGCTTAGGAAAATCAATGATTAATTGACCTTGTTCAAGGTCTATGGTGCATTTTTGAGCATATACTTCACACGAGTTCGAATTATCGTGTTGTGAACCGACGTTATGTTGATAGAGAAACATCAATAAACCAACAAAAATGATTAATAATAGTGCTTTATGTAAATTAGTATTGCTCATTATGTTATTAAAACCCCCTCATCTTGTTGCAATTTGGTTAAATAGATTGACCTTGATCAAGCATATGCGCCTTAGTCTACCATTTTCTTTTTAAACACTATATCATCCTCACCTCCTTGCGATATATTGCGATAAAAGTATATAATTATGTTGTGTATTTTATCTTTATAAATAGCAGAAAACGGTAACAATTTTACTTTAACAATGGAAGAACGACCCGATGAGCGAGACTACTCAAGTTCAACCTAACTACAACTATAAAGTCGTTAGGCAATTTACGGTGATGACCGTAATCTGGGGTATTATAGGAATGTCTCTTGGTTTGCTAATTGCAACCCAATTATTTGCACCAGCACTTAATTTTGATATTCCATACTTAACCTATTCACGTTTACGCCCTTTACATACCAATGCTGTGATTTTTGCATTTGGTGGCTGTGCTTTATTTGCTTGCTCATACTATATTGTGCAGCGAACGAGCCAGGTACGTTTATTCTCGGATAAATTAGCGGCATTCACCTTTTGGGGCTGGCAAGCAGTGATTGTTTCTGCTGTAATTACTTTGCCGTTAGGCCTTACCTCTACTAAAGAGTATGCAGAGCTAGAATGGCCTATCGATATTTTGATCACATTAGTTTGGGTCGCTTACATCATTAACTTTTTCGGTACTTTAGTTATTCGTAAGACGTCACATATTTACGTTGCCAATTGGTTCTTGGGTGCATTTATGCTGACGGTTGCGGTACTTCACATTGGTAATTCAATGGTTATTCCAGTGTCGTTTACCAAGTCCTATTCATTGTATGCTGGCGCGGTTGATGCCATGATGCAGTGGTGGTATGGTCATAACGCAGTAGGTTTCTTCTTGACTGCGGGTTTCTTAGGTATGATGTATTACTTCGTACCAAAACAAGCGGGTCGTCCAGTTTATTCTTATCGTTTGTCTATCGTGCATTTTTGGGCATTAATATCATTGTATATTTGGGCTGGTCCACACCACCTTCACTACACTGCATTGCCTGATTGGACTCAATCATTGGGTATGGTGATGTCCATTATCTTATTTGTCCCATCTTGGGGTGGTATGATTAACGGTATAATGACGCTTTCAGGTGCATGGCATAAGCTTCGTACTGATCCTATTTTACGTTTCTTAATCGTCTCATTGTCTTTCTATGGTATGTCTACTTTTGAAGGTCCAATGATGGCAATTAAAACCGTAAACGCCCTATCCCATTATACGGATTGGACTATCGGTCACGTTCACTCTGGTGCATTAGGTTGGGTTGCGATGGTTACTATCGGTTCTGTCTATCACTTAGTGCCAATCTTATTTGGCCAACCAAAAATGTACAGCACATCATTAATTAATGTTCATTTCTGGTTAGCAACAATTGGTGTTGTACTGTATATCGTTGCAATGTGGATGTCCGGTGTTTTACAAGGTCTAATGTGGCGTGCGGTTAATGCTGATGGTACCTTAACATACAGCTTTGTTGAATCATTAGAAGCATCTAAACCATTTTATATTCTTCGTGCAATTGGTGGTGCCTTCGTTGTTGTTGGTATGCTAATTATGGCTTATAACTGCTACAAAACGATTCGTGCACCTAAGACTGAAGCAGTCTCAGATGCCACTGTAGCAACAGCATAGGAGTTGAGCATGAAAAATCCACATGAGTTTATTGAAAAAAACGTTGGTTTATTAACGGTTCTAATTTTGTTTGCTATCGCCTTAGGTGCTATGGCACAAATTACTCCGTTAATGTATCAACAACAAACCATGGAGCCAGTAAAAGGTTTAACACCATATACTGCGCTGCAAATGGAAGGTCGTGATATTTATATTCGTGAAGGTTGTGTTGGTTGTCATTCACAAATGATCCGTCCATTCCGTGCAGAAACAGAACGTTACGGTCACTACTCTGTTGCAGGTGAATCAGTATGGGAACGTCCATTTTTATGGGGTTCTAAGCGTACTGGTCCAGATTTAGCAAGAGTGGGTAATCGTTACTCTGATGAGTGGCATCGTGTGCACTTACTAAACCCGCGTAATGTTGTGCCAGAATCTAATATGCCAGGTTATCCTTGGTTAGCTGAAAACACCCTTGACGGTGAATTAATTGAGAAAAAATTGTCATTATTCCGTGATTTTGGTGTGCCTTATACTGATGAAGATATTGCCGGTGCGAAAGCTGCCGTGCAAGGTAAAACAGAGATGCAAGCACTGATCGCTTACCTTCAATCACTTGGGACGCATTTAAAATAATGAATCAGGCAATTATCGGCAGTATATTTACTGTTATCGTTTTCATCGCCTTCATCGGTGTACTTTATTGGGCTTTTTCTAGCCGTAATAAAGCACGCTTCGATGAGGATGCAAACTTAGTGTTTGATGATGAAGAGAAAAAGATTATTAAAAATAAACAGGAGTCTTGAACATGACCACGTTTTGGACAATATGGATATCGGTAATTACGCTTGGCTCAATCGCCGGCTGTTACTTCTTACTTCGCTGGACACTAGCAAACAAAACGGGTGTTAAAGAAGGCGAGTCAATGGGCCATGAGTTCGATGGGATTGTTGAAATCAATAATCAGCTACCTCGTTGGTGGACGATTATGTTTTATATGACCATCGTGTGGGGCTTAGCGTATTTAGCCCTATACCCTGGCCTTGGTGCTTATAAAGGATTACTCGGATGGGAGAGCTCAAACCAAGGTATTCTTACTTTGGCAGAGTCTGAGCAAAAACTACAAGCATCGATTGAATCTGGTGCTTTAATCCAGTACGACCGTGAAATCAAGTTTGCCAATGAAAAATTTGACCCTATCTTTGCTGCATATGCAAAAATCGATGTCGAAACGTTAGCAACTGACCCACAACATGCTGAAGCGCTAAAAGTCGGTCAACGTTTATTCCTACAAAACTGTGCACAGTGTCATGGCTCAGATGCGCGTGGACAAAACGGCGGCTTTCCGAACCTAACAGATGATGATTGGTTATACGGTGGTTCAGGTGCAACTATCGTCAAAACGCTACAAGGTGGTCGCAATGCGATGATGCCAGCTTGGTTAGGTGCGTTTGGTGAAGATGGTATTGCTGAAGTGGTTGAATACACATTAAGCTTATCTGGTCGCCAAGTTGATCAAGAGTTAGCTGCTAAAGGTAAAACACGTTTTATGGCATGTGCTGCATGTCATGGTATGGACGGGAAAGGCAACCAAATGATGGGTGCGCCTAACTTGACTGATAACGTGTGGTTATATGGTGGCAGTAAACGAAGTGTTACAGAAACCCTCACTTACGGTCGCAATGGTGTGATGCCAGCATTTAGTAAAACACTAGGTGATGATAAGATCCATGTAGTTGCTTCATATATATATAGTTTATCTAATAAATAAACGGTTTATGGTATGCTAGA
>OBPT01000353.1_pt1 | contig 14244 bp, 8 predicted proteins | sample 1534671 | NCBI WGS metagenome assembly OBPT01 (sample SAMEA3275494, study PRJEB22092) | marine metagenome | biome: ENVO:00000447 marine biome; feature: ENVO:00002042 Surface water; material: ENVO:00002010 seawater | collected 2014-06-21T11:00:00+00 | depth 1 m | reverse complement strand
AAAGCGGCGAGCACAAACACCGTGGCGGGCAGCGCCTCTGCGGGCAAACTGTCCCCAAAACTGGCAATGAGAAAGGCAGCGGTATGGAGCTCCTGGCTGATTTCTGACATAGACCAGGCCAGCACTAAAATAATCATGGCAAGAAACGTAAACCGCGCCCCCGATACCCAGGCATCTACAATTTCATCCAGCGTGAGTAATCGCTGTGCTGCTGTCATTAACACAGCGGTGAATGCTGAAAGTAGGGAGGCCCACATTAGTGCGCGATACGAGTTGGCTGACCCAACAATATCGGCAATCGAATCACCCTCGCCCGTAATATAGAGTCCGGCCAAGATACCGATGACCATGACGGCGACAGGGACCAGTGCATTGGCGGCTCGCGGCGGCATACCCGGTTTCATTGCTAAAGCGGCCTCGTCATCTTGGCCCACTTTCAATTTTACCGGTGGTGCGGTGATGCCAGTTGAGCGTGCGCGACGCTCTGCGGTGAGCATGGGGCCGAATTCACGACCCGTGGTGATCACCAATACGACCAATAAAATGGCCATAAAAGGATAGAAGCTATATAAAACAGAATTGAGAAACAGGCTGTAGGCGCTGGTATTGATGCCTTCTAGGGGCGCAATGGCGTCACCGATTAAGCTGACTTGATAACCGATCCAGGTGGTGACCAACGCAACAGTCGCAATGGGTGCGGCGGTGGAGTCGACCAAGTACGCTAGCTTCTCGCGTGAAATGCGCAGTCGATCGGTGATAGACCGACTGGTATTGCCGACGACTAAGGTGTTGGAGTAGTCATCGAAGAAGATGAGTAGGCCCAATGACCAGACGGCTAATTGACCGCGCTTGGCGCTATTAGCCCCTTTAATAATGAGCTCAACGATGCCGCGCATGCCTCCGTTTCGTGAAATCACGCCCACCATGCCCGCAATCATAAAGGTGAACAGCATGATCGTAACGTGATCACGATTGGCCACCGCGTTGACCACATAGACTTCGAAGCTGCTGAACAGCCCATAAAAAAATCCTTCGAAGGTCATGCCCTCGAGTGCCCACGCCCCGAGCCAAATACCCAGCATCAAAGCGGGCAGCACACTCCGCAATAGCAGCGCCATGCCAATGGCCACCAGCGGCGGAAGAATAGAAATCCAAGCGGCGATGACCGGTACTTCTGTGGCGGCCAGCACCTGATCATTGGAGAGGAGTTCAAGAGTAACGTTGCCTCGATCTGATATCACGACGCCAGAAAAAACCATCGTCTGACCTGGCTCATCGGGCTCGTATTGCTGTTGATCAATGCGAAGAAAAACCGGTTGGTCGCTTGCTGCATCCAACTCGGCGGTGACGTGGTAGTGAATACCACCGAGAAAGACCTGTGGGGCCTTAATTTCCGCAGCCGTCAGATGAGTGCTGGTGACGAGGCACAGTAGTGCGCTAATCCACCACAGTCCGCTACCAATCCGTCCAAGACAGTCTCGCATTCACATCCCTCTTTTTAGACCGGCCGATTATTACAGTAATCTGGCATGATGTGTTGATTGTTCCCTGAGGTCCCTTGTGATCGGACAACACTAAGCCACCACACAACTGAACTGGGGGGCAGGCAAGAGGAGTCTTGGTGCGGGAGGCATAGTAGAGAACTCATAGCGGACAAGTCATAGTGGAGAGGTCATAGTGGAGAGGTCATGCTAGAGGTGGTTTTGCTGTTTGGTGCGGGTGTGCTTGGCGGCATGATGAATGCGATTGCGGGGGGAGGCAGCTTTATTACTTTTCCAGCATTGATTGCGGCAGGTGTCCCACCGATTAGTGCCAATGCAACGAATACCTATGCCTCCTGCGCGGGTTATATCAGCGGTGCGCTGGGCTTCCGCCGCGAGCTGTGGGCGTATCGAAAATTGCTACCAAGAGTGATGTTGTCGAGTCTCTTGGGTGGTGCGCTAGGTGCGTGGTTACTCATTCAAACGTCGCCGCTGGCCTTTGCTTTGGCGGTGCCGTGGCTTTTATTATTTGCCACTGTGTTACTGATCTATGGCCCTCGTCTGCAAGCCGCGTTACGCGACTGGTTTGGCCACTCCACCAAGGCCTCGGCGCTCGGCATGCTGGCGTTCGCCGCCGCGTTAATAATGATCGCGACCTATGGGGGATTCTTTAATGCTGGTCTGGGCATCATCTTGCTGGGATTCCTGACGCTGGCGGGCTATACCGACGTCCATGTGATGAACGGCATCAAGTTGTTGGTATCCGCAGTGGTCGCCCTAATTGCAATAACGATTTTTGCCTCTGAGCACCTCATTGCCTGGGCTCAGGGCAGTGTCGTATTGGTGGGGACGCTTTTGGGGGGCTATGCTGCGGCGATGACGTCAAAGTGGGTTAATCCGATCTGGATCCGGCGATTGATGATTTTGATTGCCAGTGTAACAACGGCCTATTTTTTCGCCGCCTCAATGGGTTGATATCACCTATGTCGGTCTTGCCTGACGCGTGAACGCCACGGCGGCCAAGGCTCCCACGATAGAAAAGACGAGTAACAGTACAAACAGGTGTTGGAACCCAAGTAACCCTGGATTTTGGTCAATCAGGTACCCCGCGACCGCGGCCACATACACGTCGGGCGTATAGCCAATCACTGAGACTAACCCCACTGCAGTTCCCGTGACAGCGAGGGGTATTTGTCCCTCCTCGAGCAGACCAAAATACAGCCCTCGCAGACCAAAAATCGCGACGCCCGTGACCAAGGTGTTTAGGAGGATCATCGATAGGCTGCCCAGCGCCTGCCCGGTAAAGGCGAATAGTGAGTGACTGATGATCAGTAGTACAAAACAGACCAGTGCCATGCGTGAAATACCAAAACGATCACCGAGCAAGCCCAGTGCAAGTGCCGCAATAGGACGAGTCCAGGTCCCGGCGGTGACAATTTGAGCCGCATCGATCTCGTCAAGCCCATGGCCGCGTACGGCAAATAAAGCATATTGATCGAAGGCTTTGTAACTTGAATAGGCACACACCAAGACAGTGGCTTGGAGCCAGACGACTTTGAGCTTAATCACCGCGCGGAATTGGGTCAGCATGGTTGCCCATCCGCTGTCGTGCTCTGTTTCGGTCTCAATGGCAATGCCGCGCAACGTAAACCACACCATCACACCCACCGCAGCGGTCGCAAAGGTGTATCCGTAGATCACTTGTCTCAGTATCGCGCCTTTCTCGGCCAGACTCGCGCTGTCGTAACCCAGGGGAAAGGCGCTGGCAAAGGCGAACACGCCCAGCGAGGCTAAAACGGCGGCGAGCAAACCGCGACCACCATCGAGTAAGCCGTAGGCGAGGCCTTGTTGATGGTTGCCGCCCCAGCTGCGTGTCACCTTAATCAAGGCCGCCCAGAACAGCAGAATATTCGTCAGACCAAAAAATCCCCAAACTAACATCACGCCAATGACATCAGGAAAGGTGGCCAAATAAAGCCCCCCTAATGCGGTCGCTCCCAACGAGCCCGCTAGGAGTTTCCGGGGTTCAAAACGATCCGCTAATGGCCCACCAAAAAAGTAGGCGACCATGGCGATCACACCGTAAGCACTCTGTGCAACACCGAGTTCGGTCGCGGTGAGATCGAATACCTCAAGAAAAGTGGGGCGAAAAAATCGTGTGACGTGATAGGGGAGGGTAAAAATGGCCTCCCCCGCACAAATGAGCGAGAAAATAACCAGGCCTCGCTGCCATTTATTGTCTGTCATCACCAACTGGGCCTGTGATTTTGGGGGCTGCGTGCTGTCAGGCGACCCAACCCAGTAGTGCTTTGATAATCACCACATTGGCGATATCGATAAAGAAGGCACCGACCAAAGGCACGATGATAAACGCCTGGTGACAGGCGCCATAGCGCTTCGTCACCGCAGACATATTAGCCATCGCGGTAGGTGTTGCGCCCATCGAGAAACCGCCGAAGCCGGCTGAGATCACCGCCGCCTCATAATTTTTCCCCATCAGTGGGAACACGACAAAGATGATGAAGGCAATGGCGAGCAGCACCTGAGCACCTAGGATTAACATGAGGGGCCCCGCTAATCCCGCGAGTTCCCATAGCTGCATGCTCATAAGCGACATGGCAAGGAAGGCGCCCAGTGATACATCAGCGATTAACGCGATGGCGGGTGTGCGAGACGGCCATGCGGTGCCCGTAATACGCGGTAGCGACTTGGGTCGTAAATTGCTCATCAAGATGCCTCCGAACAAGCAGCTGACGAATAGCGGTAACTGTACGCCGACGGTCTCGAGTCCCTCATCCATGAGTACGCCAATGATGATGCAAATATGGAGTGACAACACCGCATCGAGAAAATCCATATAGTGAATGTCGACTGGCGCGCTGTCTTCCTTTATTCCGACATCGAGGGTTTCGGCTGTATCGGTGGTTTCGGGTTTTAAGTTATGCCGTTGGATAAGAAATTTAGCGACTGGGCCACCCATCAGGCTCGCCAAAACCAGACCAAAGGTAGCGCAGGCGATACCGATCTCTGCCGCGCCCGAAATGCCATACTTGTCCGAAAAAATGGGAGCCCATGCAATTGAGGTGCCATGTCCGCCAATGAGCGACACCGTGCCGCCCAGAATGCCCACTGCGGGCTCAAGACCAATGGTAGACGCGACACCCACGCCAGTCAGATTTTGGAGCAGCATGAACAGCATGGTCGCAAGCAGCAGTATCAATAAGGGCTTACCACCCGAAAGCAGGTCGCGAAAGCTTGCATTGATACCGATTGTGGTGAAAAAGTAGACCAAGAGTATGTCTCTGGCCCCAAGCGTAAACTCGACACTGATTCCGCCAAAGACGTGTAGCGCGTAGAAGAGTGCGCACATTAGTAGCCCGCCTGTGACCGGTTCGGGGATACTGAATTCGCGGAACGCAGGCACAACTTGATTCAGCCGTTTACCGATAAACAGCACCACAATGCCCAGCGTGACGGTAAGAAAGTGGTCGATCTTAAGTATGCCGTCTAACAATTCCATCATCTTACCTCTTGGGTTGCTTGGGTCGGACGGCTCAAACCATCATCGAATCTGCCCGCTCCGTCAAGTCTCAGTTGTTGATCTGTCACGAAAAGATGAAGCGACAGGATGCTGTTTAGTGAATAATGGGTGGTGAATAAGGTGGTTAACGAAAGTGGCTAACTCGCCACGATGGGCGCTTGGCAGGGCTCTCGTTGGCGGGTACTCGTTGGTGGGTAAAGGTACTGGGGGATGTGACGCAATGAGATTACTTCTTTTACGCTTGGCCGCTGCGGCTTTATCGATGTCGGTATTGTCTGGTGCGATGGCGGACGATTCCGTTGCGTTAAAAGAGACATCGCAATCCGCAAACGCGATTGTGCCGGCTTCTGAATTGAGCTGGCGTCGTCTGCCGCCGCCGGACCATACCTTGGCGAATTTTCGTCCGGGCGAAACGCCGGACTACTGTTTCGATCGTGCCACCCAACCTTATACCGCCGTCGTAGACACCCACTTTCACCCTAAGCCATTTGGCGGTCCGGCCATGGATGCACAAGGGCTATGGGAAACCTTTGATCGTCTGGGCGTCAGGTTTGTGAATTACTTTGGTATTGGGCAGGTGTTAGCGCTAGAAGCAAACTGTTCGTACTACCTCGACTGCCCCGGCGTCACTGCCGTCCCCAGTATTAAAAATGATTTTATGAATGGACTTGAGGTTGCAGCACATGATCCCGACAAGATTCACATTACGCTGTCGATGACGTTTATTGATCTCGCGCATGCTGAAAATGCCGTAGAGATGATTGCGCTGTATGACCGAGAGTTCCCGGGCATGTTTTCTTGGACGGGAGAACTCAACATTATGAAACAGGCGTTGCTGGGCAATAATGCTGAGCCCGCCACGATCGAGAGTATTGACGAGTGGGGCCCGTTCATGGAGGTGCTCCGAGAGCGAGGTATTCCCATCACGTTACATTCCGATCTGGGCAATAACGCAGATCCCACTGAGTTCTTGTATTTGATGGATCATGTTTTATCACGCTACCCAGACAATAAAATTGTCTGGGCGCATATGGGCCTGTCAAAAGAACTCACGACGATGAGCCCAGCGCAGCACGTTAGGTTAATGGGCGAACGGCTGGACCAATACCCCAATTTACACCTCGATATTTCTTGGGATGTGATTTACAACTCGTATCATCGCTGGGGCGAGATTTTTGTGCCGTTTTTTAACCAATATTCAACCCGTATTTTGCCCGGTTCAGACTTTGTCGCCGCCGACTCAAAAATATGGGAGCAGTATGCGAGCGAGCTTGAAGTCACGAGTCGTGCGTTGCGTGTACTCAATGATGAGGCATTCCGTAATATTGCGCTGGGGCAAAACTACTTCGAATTAATGGACTTGCCCTATGAAGCGCCACCGTTGTGTGGTGTAGCAGAAAAATAAGATTTGAGTGCAGCGAAAAGCGCCGTGTCGAGAGGGGCGGTAATCAGCAGTGTTGTGAGGTTTGCGCTCAGGGGTGGCAGCGGTGGTTAAAAGACATCAAATGATCAATCGACTCTTAGACGCGCTCAGGCGAACGCTCTGGTGCTTGTCGGTGTGCGCCATATCGATGGGTGCCGCTGCGCAAGAGCCGCTCGGTGATGAAGAGCGGGACGACGACGATGAGCCCAATCAGCACTCGATTATCGAACCGATTGGTACCGACTCTGACCGCTCACAATGGTTTTTTGAGGGCGCCGAGCTGGTGCTCAAACCACGAACCTATTATCTGCACCGAGATTATGATGCGGCCAATACGCGGGAAGGACTCGCCTTAGGTGGTGCACTGGAATTCCGCTCAGGTTGGTGGCAAGACCGCGTTCAATTGGGGGCAACACTCTCCACCTCGCAAAAAGTGTACGGCCCGTCGAGTAAAGACGGCACGCAACTTTTTAAGCCTGGCCCCGAGGGCTTTTCGGTGGTCAGTGAAGCCTACGCCACGCTGCGTTTGGGCGGGGATCATGGTATTCGGATCGGGCGCCAATCGCTGGATTTGCCCTACCTCGGGAAGCACGATCTGCGCATGATCCCGAACACCTTTGAAGCGGTAGGCGTTGGTAACAAACCTGGTGACGGCCTCGCCTACATGGCTGGCTATGTTGACAAGATCAAATATAAAGACAGTGACGAATTTATCCCGATGTCCGAGGCAGCCGGCGCAGCGGGCACGGATAAAGGACTCACTTTTTTTGGGGCGCGCTATCGGATATCCGATCAATCGGTGTATGGCGTTTTGCACCAGAGGACTCCTGACCTTTTTGACACCACCTTCGCCAAGGCTGAAACGCGATTTAGGTTGTCTGACGCCACCAGTCTGTGGGCCGATGTGTCTTATACGAAGCAGCGTAGTATCGGCGACGAACTGATTGGCGATTTTTCGACGCACCTTATTTCTGCCAGCCTTCAGTTCGTGATCGGCGCGAATAAATTTCGTATGGCAATGAGCCGTACCGATGACGGTGGCGACATTCAAAAGCCTTACGGTAATCCCGCCAATTATTTGTCGATCATCATCAACGATTTTGATCGCGCTGAGGAAGACGCCGTCATGATGGGGTTTTCCCACGATTTTGGGCAGGTGGGTCCCGGCGCGTTGAGTCTCTTTGCCAATATTGCGTGGGGAGATACGCCCGAATCAGGCCCCAATGCGAGCCCCGATGCGACCGAGCTGGATCTAACAGTAGATTGGCGATTGAACGAGGGCTGGTCTGAGCGCGTATGGATCCGATTTCGGGGGGCGTGGGTGAATCAAGATGATGCGTTCCCGGGAGCGGACAACCTCTTTGACTTCAGGATTATTGTTAACTACGACTTCGATTTACTCTAGTGATCCACTGAGCACTCCGTTGGCGCTCAGGTCGCACCGCAGACAACCACTCTAATGTGAGTAGCTCTGCGTCTCGCGTGATCCTAATGCCTTAGGGTTTTGCTTAGTGGGGGCTTTGCTCATCAGCTAATTCTTGCGACAGTTTGCGACTCGCAGAGGCACGTGCTGAGGCAAATCGGGCAATACCCAAGTACGCGACAGGGGTGAGATACAAGGTAAACGCGGTCGCGAGGCCCATTCCACCAAATACCACCCAGCCAACTGCAGACCTCGCCTCTGAGCCGGGCCCTGTTGCCAAAATCAGGGGCAGGGCGCCGAAGATGGTAGAGACCAGTGTCATGACGATGGGGCGTAAGCGCGTGCGCGCGGCCGCTTCTATTGCCTCTCTGACGCCGTACCCCTTGTCACGCAGCTGGTCCGCAAATTCGACCAGCAGAATGCCATTTTTGGCGATCAACCCAATGAGCATCACAAGCCCTACTTGTGAATAAATATTGAGTGATGTACCGGTTAAAAATAGGGCGAATATTGCAGCGGCTAATCCAAAGGGCACAATCGCCATGATGACCAATGCCGAGGTGATCCCCTCAAATTGTGCGACCAAGACAAGAAAGACAATGAGTAGGGCAAAGGCGTAAGTGATCACTGTTTCACGGTTGGTCTCGACCAAGGCTGCGGCCTCGCCACGCGTAATGAGCGTGACATGATCGGGCAATACCTCATCCGCCAAGGTAAAGAGATCATCGATCGCCGTTTGCATCGCAACGCCGGGTTTGATTTCGACATCGAGCTCAATGGCTCGTCGCTGAGCCCTCCGATCAAGTTGGCCAGCGACCCCTTTCTCCGAGAGCTGTACTAAGCTCGATAGGGGAACCAGCGCACCTTCGCCTGTGCGCACGTAGAGGTTCACAAGATCATCAGGATCTCGGATCTTGTCAGATCCTGCCTCGAGGACAATCGGGACGGTTTGATCGTCAGCGTTGAGATCGACCACCCGTGAACCATCGACCATGACACGCAAGGTTTGGGCAATATCATCGAGTGACACATTCAAATCTGATGCGCGTTCGCGATCAATTTTGACTGAGAGTTGCGGTTGGGAAGGGTCGTAGCTAATACGTGGCCTGCTCACACTATCGAGGCGTGTGCGTATGTGGTCTGTGTAGTCTCGAGCGACGGCGTAAATATCGTCATAGTCAGTGCCCAATAGGGCGAGACTCAGTCCGCCGCTGGAGGCCCCCCGCAAGTTAAGGGAGTTTGCGGCGAAGATGCGCGTCGTCATGCCGGGGAGTTCGGCAAACAAGGGTTTTAACTCCGCAGCGATGGCTTGTTGGCTCCGGTCGCGATCATCCCAGTGAGCCAGTCGCGCCACCATAAAAACGATATTGGGGTCCCAGCGACCAATCACTGAGTACAAGCTGTCGATCTCACCGTTTTCGAGCAGTGGCACTAAGATGTTTTCCATGCGATCGGCTTGGCGTTCCGCGTAGTCAAGGCCGACCCCATCGGGCCCTCTTGCGAACAGATTAATCGTGCCACGATCTTCTTTGGGGAGGAGCTCTTGATCCAATTGAGAATACAAGGCCGCGGCACTACTGGCTGCGACGACGCAGGCAATAAAAGTTCGCCACGGAGTGTTGAGAACGAACCGGAGGGATCGATGATACTGCTCGGCCAATTGCATGCCGATAACCGCGAGCCGCCGTTCTTTGGGCGCAGCGGGCGGTAAATTCGCCATCGCTGCGGGCACCAAACTCAATGCAACAAAGGAAGAGATCGCGACAGCCACAGCGAGCACCAAACCGAATTCTTGAAATAACCGGCCTGCTGTCCCCGGCAGAAAGGCGATCGGTATAAAGACGGCGACCAGCACGGCGGTGGTGGCAATCACTGCAAAAAAAACTCTACGCGTGCCGGTGACCGCCGCGGCGCTCGGGCCCGCACCTTCAGAGCGACGTTGCTGCACACTTTCGAGCACCACGATGGCGTCATCGACAATGAGGCCAGCTGCGAGCACCAGTGCCAGAAGCGTCAGAATATTGATCGAGAACCCGAGGGCCCAGCTCGCTGCTAAAGTCCCCAGTAAGGATACGGGTATCGCAATGGCTGGAATCAAGGTCAACCGCATTGAGCCCGTAAAAAGTCTGATGGTGCCGATGACCACCAAGATCGAAATGAGTAAGGTGGTGATGACTTCGCGCACCGATCCACGAATAAAAATAGAGTCGTCGGATATCACCTGCAGTGTCACACCATCCATTCTGTCGTTAATGTCTTTAACGGCGGTGCGCACACCCTCGGCAATCTCAATCGTATTGGAGCCCGCTTGCCGGATGATGCCGATGCCCACTACTCGCTCGCCATTTAGTCTGACAAAACCCGTTGAGTCCTCCGGTGAAAAGGCGACCTTTGCGACACTGCCGATACGGATCTGATCTCGGATGATGAGCGAAGCAATGTCTTCTTCTTTGGTGACGGCGGCATCCGCACGCACCAATAATTGTTGATCCCCTGCGCGAAAGCTACCGGCGGGGACATCGAGCGGCGCGGCGCGCAGCACGGCAGTGACATCCGCCACGGTGAGTCCATAGCTGGTGAGTCGCAGGGGGTCTAATATGATTCTGAGGACACGCTGCCGTGACCCAAATAGTGGCACATCGGCCACACCGGGGAGTGAGATAAAGCGGGGCACGATGTCCTGCTCGATCACTCGGTTGAGCGCTTCCTCAGCATAAACGTTGGATTTGACGGCAATGCGAATGATTTCTTCTGAGCGTTCATCCGCTTTGAAGACGGAGAGTTGCTCCACTGCGTCGGGTAGGTCGCGTTCAATTCGACTGACGGCCTCGCGGACATCAGAAGCGGCCTGATCGACATCAATATCCGAGCGGAATTCGATCCAGATGCGGGTGTTGTTCTCCTCACTGGCTGAGTTGATCTCTAGCGCACCAGAGACCCGTGCTGCGGCTCCTTCGAGTAGTCGAGTGACCTCAGCATCCATCGTCTCGGGCGACGCGCCTGGTAAGAAAGCGCGCACTGACACGATAGGTCGGTCGACATCGGGCAACTCTCTCACTTCAATTGCCAGCAGTGCCGCAAGTCCGCCGATGGCGATGAGCAAATTCAGAACCAGCACCAACCAAGGTCGCCTGACCCCGAGTTCGGGCAGGCCTCCTTGTAAAAAACGGCTTGGTTCAGCCACTGTTAGTGGGCTCTGTCGAACCGGTGCCGATGGGCGACGCATCGGCGTCCAGTGCCTTCGAGGAGATGACCTTCAAAGCGGCGCCGGCACGAACCGCTTGAACACCCTCTATGACCACACGCTCGCCTTCCGTCAAATCGCCCTCCACCAATATAGAACCGGCAAACCGTTTGACTAAGCGGATCTCGCGCCGCACAGCACGTCCTTCATCGACAATCCAGACATAAGCACCATCGGCGCCCCATTGCACCGCCACATCGGGCACTGAGAGATACTGCCCCCGCGACGCGTCAACACTGATCTCAAAGGCCATACCCGGTCTGAATTGATCCTCAGTGTTGTCAATCGCGGCTCGCGCAATAAAAGAGCGAGAATTGATGTCGATACGTGAATCGACTGCGGTAACTTCTCCTTGCACCGCAATATCGGCGGCATCCCAAAGGCGAACTGCCACCGGTGTGCCACGAGTGACCCGCTCGACATAGACTTCTGGCACCGAAAAATTCACGAGTAGCACGCTGCGATCGTCAATGGTTGTGACCAGTGTGCTGGTGTCGATTCGATCCCCCACATCGACTTCGGTAATGCCCACGTTGCCTTGAAACGGTGCTCTAATTTGCCGTCGATCTAACGCGACTTGCGACTGCGCCAGCGCAATACGTGTACTGTCTACGGCGGCGCGAGCATCGTCTAACTGGCTTTCGGGGATATTCATGTCTTGGGTGTTGACGGTCATGTAACGTCGCACCAAACGCTCTGCATCAGCCAGTTGCACGGTAGCCAGTTCAACCGCTAATCGCTCGTCACGATCATCGAGTTGCAGCAGCGTTTGCCCTGTTGCTACCAGGCTGTCTGCTTCAATATTAATGGCGGTGACGCGGCCGGAATTCTCGGCATAAATGACCACACTTTTGAGTGCCCTTGCAGTGCCCACTGATGTCAGTCGCTCATTGAGGTCTGTCAGTAGCACAGGTGCCGTTACGACAGGTGCGCCTCCAGATTGCCCACCAAAGCGGGTTGGGTTGTCGCCGGTGCTGCGATCATCACCACATCCAGTCACCGCCAGCACGATGGCAATCGTCGCGGTGGCTAGGGTTGTGATCACCCCTTGTGAGTGCTTCATCGGCAGTTGGTCTCTGACAGCGGCGAATAGCGTATTGCGAACGTGTGATGTGAGCGTGTCGCTGACGCCTAAATAGTCGATTACTTGAAGGGATTCTACTCTAATTGGCTACCTTCGGATGTGTCAAAAATGGCCTATCGTGTGGTGAAAGCAACGCGAACTGAGCCGTTTTCCCCTTTGTCGCTGTCGCGGAGTAGTAGTCTTGCTGGTGGGTAAACGAGGCGGGCGCTAATAGGTCTGCCGAGGACGCTGGGATCGGTTACAGTAGGGTCGCGATAGAGGAGCCGCTCCGATGACAGAGATAACGCCTAATACCCGTCCAGCTTCGCTCCCATGCCGAGGGTGCCCGACAGACTGTATTTATCGAGATCGATGCGATGGACAGCCATGGCGCATCCCTCGCGAAGAGACCAGTACCCCACCCGAGCGCTAAGTGATGCAAGCGAGGAGGTGGCGATGAATCACGCTTTGGCGGTTGCAGGACTACTCGGAGCAACAGGGGTTGCGGCCGGTGCCTTTGGCGCCCATGCGCTCGAGGCCTTGGTGACTCAAGCACAATTGGATATCTGGGCGACAGCAGCACAGTATCATTTGATCCACGCCGTAGTGGTAATGACCCTTGCGCTCAGCGCCAATAACGATGGCATGTCACTGGGCCCGTGGCCGGTCATCGGGTTCACCGGGGGTGTGGTCCTATTCTCTTTTTCCCTCTATGCCTATGTCCTAACGGGAATCGCGATGTTCGCCATGGTGACGCCGCTTGGCGGAACGGTGCTGATACTCAGTTGGTTGTTACTGATTTATCGTGGGGTTAGGTGACACCGGCGAGCGATGGTGGCCATTTTGAGGTGACAAACCGTCAGCGAGAGCTGAAAATGATGCGGCGATTTATCATGGTCAATTGCGTGCAGTGAGCGGGAGGCTGGCAGGGGCGTTTTTGTTGACGTACTATCCACGCTCTAATTTTTTAAGGCTCACTTATAAGGAAGTGTCGTTATGATTTCAGTTTCTCTCTCGCCTGCCCGCCATGCTTTATTAGGCGCCGCCATTGCTGTTGCAGCGTCCGCAACCACCTCGGCCGACCCTGTTGGCTCAATCGACGATTTTTTTCAGCCTGGCGGGGTCACTGCTACGGTAGAGAATTACCCGACATTAGAAACGTCCCGACAGCTACTGATTGCGCAAGGTCGGGCTGCCGTGAATGACATCGCCCACAACCGAAAACTCACCCCTACAGACGATCAGCCTGTCGTGCGGATGAACCGAGATACTTACTATAGCTTTGCGGTAGTCGATGTGTCAGCGGGTGCGTCGATCACGATTCCGTCTCTGCCCGATGGGAAATACGTCTCGGTTCAGCCGGTGACGATGGATCATAGGATTCAACCGATGTCGTACGGCAGCGGGACGTTTGAGCTGGCCACTCACTTTGGCACTCACTTGTATCTGGTGATTCGTCTCGACAATACGCTGAGCGAATCAGAGGCTAACGCCATACAAGATGGTATGGTCATTACTGCAGTCAGCGCCGAACCCTTCACCGCCGAGCCAGTCGACCGAGACAGCTTCGATGCGGTTGAGTTATCACTGCGTCAACAGTTGCCCGAGTTGGTGGCGAAGTATGGAGGCGATATCGTCTCCGGGATGTTTACAGCGCCCACTGACGATTCACGCGGTATGTTCAATGTTGAAAAGTACACCGTGGGAGCCGCTATCGGCTGGGGCGGGGCTCAGCTGACCGATAATGTTTATGAGAGTTCGCCGAATTACCCAGCAGAGGGCTGCTACTCAGCGACTTTTGAGGACCCCGATAACGGCGCTTTCTGGTCGTTCACGGTATACGATGAAAACGGCTTCATGTTCGATGACGTCGCCCACATGAGTTCCGATATTGCTACTGCAAATGACGATGGGACCTACACCGTAAATATGGGATGTGGCGCTGATTCAGCCAACAATTTGCCCATTTCCAACGAGACGGGCGTCTTCAACTTTATTGTGCGGCATTACATCCCGTCTGACCGGGTGAAGTTTGACGGCTACCGACTCATGCCCTTGGTTCAGAAAGC
>OBPT01000352.1_pt1 | contig 14288 bp, 10 predicted proteins | sample 1534671 | NCBI WGS metagenome assembly OBPT01 (sample SAMEA3275494, study PRJEB22092) | marine metagenome | biome: ENVO:00000447 marine biome; feature: ENVO:00002042 Surface water; material: ENVO:00002010 seawater | collected 2014-06-21T11:00:00+00 | depth 1 m | reverse complement strand
AAGCGCGCACATAGCCATATCCCAATTCAATCTCGCGACTGGTGGCAAAAGGAAAACCCTTGTGGCTCATATCATCAGGCGTTAACGATTGCAGGAGATCGCGCGCCTTCGGACCCATGATCGATATCACGCCCATACCCGAGGTGACGTTCGTCAACACGCAGTGGGCGTCGTCGGGAATGTGGCGCTTGAGCCAGTAAAAATCGCGCACCTCTGTTTCGGCGGCACTGACAATCATAAAAGCGTTCTCTGCCAGTCGCGTCACCGTCAAATCGGCTTCAATACCGCCGCGCTCGTTCAACCATTGGGTGTACACGACCCTGCCCGGCACCACATCAATATTATTAGCGCAGATCCGATTTAACACCGCCATGGCATCGCGACCCTCGAAGCGAAATTTAGCGAAAGACGACTGGTCAAATAACGCAACGCCTTCGCGCACCGCGCGATGTTCTGCGGCGGAATGATCAAACCAGTTCTGTCTGCCATAGCTATAGTCATAAACTGGCTCAACACCATCGGGCGCATACCAGTTTGGGCGCTCCCAACCGTAGGCCTCGCCATGGCAGGCACCCGCTGCGCGCAATCGATCATGGATCGCGGCTTTACGAACGCCCCGCGCCGTCTCGTACTGGCGATACGGATAATGTGTCGCGTATAAGAGGCCAAGACTCTCACCCACCCTCGATTGCAAATAGCGCTGGCTCCGCTGGAAGGGCATGTTGCGTCTGACATCCACCTCCCATAAATCTACCGGCGGTCGTCCATCGCGTATCCATTGTGCGGTCACCTTCCCTACGCCGCCCGCAGACTGCAAACCAATGGAATTCAGCCCTGCCGCGACAAAACAATTTTTCAACTCCGGTGCCTCGCCAAGGTGGTAACGCACATCGGGCGTGAAACTCTCAGGACCGCAGAAAAATTTCTGAATGCCGGCGCGTTCAAGCGCCGGAAATCGCTTCATGGCATCGAGAAGCACCGGCTCAAAATGATCAAAATCACCGGCAATTTCATCAAAGCAAAAATCCTCCGCGATACCGCCCATACCCCAAGGCTTCGCGCTGGGCTCAAAGGCGCCTAACAGCAGTTTGCCGGCGTCGTACTTATAGTAGGTGCAAGCATCGTAATCTCTCAGCACGGGTAAATCGGGATGTAACCCTTCGACCGATTCAAACAGCACGTAATAATGTTCGCAGGCGTGCAGTGGCAAGTTCACCCCGACTGAAGAGGCTAAATCTCGCGACCACATGCCGCCGCAAATCACCACGTATTTCGCCTGTATCTCGCCACGATCAGTGCGCACACCGGCTATCTGACCGCCCTCGTGCAGAATCTCTTCGACCTTGGTATGGGTCGCAATACGGACACCCCGACTTTTGGCACCTTTTGCGAGGGCTTGCGTAATGTCGACCGCGTTGGCGTAACCATCCGAGGGGATATGAATGCCCCCATACAAATCATCAGTCTGGATCAGTGGATAGCGTTCAGCGATTTCTTCCACCGAGAGGACATTGACTTCAAGGCCGAACACCTTGGCCATCGATGCGCTGCGTTTGAGCTCTTCAAAGCGTTCCGCCGTCGCCGCAATGGACATCGAGCCGCACTGACGGTAGCCAGTCGCCTGCCCTGTCTCCGCCTCTAACCCGCGATATAATTCACTCGTGTACCGCGCTAACTTTGTCATGTTGATTGAGCTGCGTAATTGTCCGACTAAGCCGGCCGCATGCCAGGTGGTGCCACTGGTCAGTTCTTTGCGTTCTACCAAAACCACATCTTGAATACCGGCTTCAGCAAGGTGATAAGCAACCGACACGCCAATTACGCCGCCACCAATCACAACGACCTCACAACGATCGGGTAACGTCATCATCAGCTCATCAACCGCTGGTTATCAGGGTCATAGGCCGGATCAGTCAGCACCGTCGCGGGGCATCGCGCATCCAATAAACCCACTTCGATCACCGACCCCGGCACCGCTTGCGCCGGCGGGACATACCCAAAGCCAAGACTCTTTTCTACCGCATACCCATAGCCGCCTGAGGTCGTCACACCGACGCAGTCATCACCGACAAAGATCGGTTCCCCGCCCCGTACATCGGCATTGATGGCATCGACAGAAAAATAGACGAGCCGCAGTGGCCCCGTGTCGCCTGTTTCCGTCGCTAGCTTGCCGATAAAGTCATCCTTCTTGCTGTTGAAGAAGCGCGCCATATCAGCGTCGAACATAGTCACTTCATTAGTGAGCTCGGCACCCCAGCCGCGATAGGCCTTTTCCATGCGCAAGCTGTTGAGTGCGTACAAACCAAAGTTGGCGATGCCGTGCGACTCTCCAGCCGCCCAGACAGCCGCATACAGTGACTCGAGATCCGCCATCATGGGGTGTAGCTCCCAGCCCAATTCGCCCACATAGTTAATCCGTAATGCCAGCGTCTTAACGCCTGCGAATTCAATCTCCTGCGCACTACGCCAAGGGAAAGACGCGTTATCGAGTGGCGCATCGGTCAGCGTTCCGAGCAACTCGCGCGATCGTGGACCGGCCACGACTATCACACCGCGTTGCTCGGTGGCATTGGTAATCTCTACCTCTTCGCCCTCCTCTAGCTGCTGCAGTAAGTGATCGAGATCACGCAGTTCAGCGCTGGCAGCCGATAACAAGTAAAAATGATCGCTCGCGATTCGCGTGACGGTGGCCTCACCTAAAATACGGCCCTGACGCGACAAAAAGTGCGCCAACGCCATGCCTCCGTCTCGTTTGGGCATGCGATTCGCTAACAGCCGATTTAAAAACGCTTCCGCTCCGACACCGCGCACAGTATATTTTGCGAATCCGGTCATATCGATCACACCCACCCGCTCTCTGACCGCTTTGCATTCTGCTCGCACCACATCGAAAACGTTATTACGCCGGTAACTGCATTCCTCCTCACGGCCATCGAGGGAAAACCACTGCGGTCTCTCCCAACCAAATGTCTGCGTGAACACCGCGCCTTTTTCTGCCAGGGCGGCATGCAGCGGACTCAAACGGCAATTGCGCGCCGCAGAAAATTCTTCTCCCGGTAATGGCGTGGCATACGTCAGCCCATAATCTTGAAAGCCCTTTTCGCGCATGTAGTGGCGATCGGCAAAGTCGCCAAATCGTCTAGGATCAAAACCTGTCATATTAATTTCAGCGTCACCATGGATCATCCACTGGGCGAGATACTTGCCACATCCGGCTCCCTGGGCAATGCCAAAGGACGAGCCGCAACAGAGCCAGAAATTCTCAAGACCGGCGACGGGACCCAGTAATGGCGGACCGTCTGCCGAATGCGGGATGGCACCATTGACGATGCGTTTAATACCCGCCTCTAGCATTGGGGGCATGCAGTTCATTGCTCGCTCAAGCCAAGGCATCAACCGATCTAGATCATCGGGAAATAGCTCACTGTCCGACGACCACGGCGGCAGTCCATCGGGACCCCACGCCTCGGTCAGACCGGTGGACTCATAAATACCAATCAGACCCGACTTTTGCTCTTGCCGGATATAGGCCGATGCATAAGGATCGCGCATGACCGGAAATTCTTCATCGCGATCAATAAATTCCTGAATCGCACCCGTGACAATATAATGGTGTTCCATGTTGGCAATGGGCACATCAGCTCCGACCATCTGCGCCACCTGACGCGCAAAACTGCCCGCCGCGTTGACAACAATCTCTGCCGTGACCTTGCCCAACTCGGTGTCGACCTCCCACTCGCCAGAGGGCAGACGATTAATATCGGTGACGCGGTTATGGCGCACAATCTTGACGCCCATATCGGTGGCGCCGCGGGCCATCGCGTTAGTCAGACCCGAGGGGTCAGCGTGGCCGTCGTCCAATGTCCAGGCACCCGCTATCACGCCGTCGATATCGTAAAAAGGATTTAGCGCTTTGATCTTTGCCGCATCGATGATCTCCATGTGGAAACCAACGTTGTCAGCGATACCCTTCATGTAATGGAACCAGTCAAGATCAGCTTGTTGACGCGCGACACGAATGCCGCCAGAGGCATGCCAACTCACATATTGTCCGGTCTTTTCTTCGAGGGTGGGATACAGCCGATTACCGTAATCATGGATCTTGGCCAGATTGTAGTTGCTCACCAAGCTCGGGCACTGCCCAGCAGCATGCCAAGTCGATCCCGAGGTTAATTCTCCCTTCTCGATCAACATGACATTGGTTTCGCCCTCTTCGGCAAGGTGGTAAGCCAACGCCACCCCCATGATGCCACCACCAACTATCACAATCCGAGCCTGTGAATTCATGGACATACCCTTTTCCTCTGTTCTTCTGTGGTGGAGGCTACAGTGTGATTTTAGACCCCGTCAATGCGCTTAGCCTGGTGCAGATTTGCGGTCGGTAAACGCCACACATCTTGGCCAATGCGGACACTCCTGCGTGACGAAATGAGCAGACCGCTTTGGTTGCGGGAGACCATTTGATGAAACTCAGCGCCAATCCCCATTCTTTCAAAAAACCACCAAAGCTCGCGATTTTTTACACCTCCAAAATTTCGTGCTCAAGGTGTCGCTTTTGGTGCTTAAGGTGTCGGTTTGGGCCTAGCCTTCCGAGACTAACAACGCCACAGTAGCGCCCATCGCAGAGCGGTTTTGCCTGCCAACGCCGCGCTTGATATGACGCTGTTGGCAAAGAGGGAATCGGTTATTATTAGCCGTGCAGATTGGGCCTAGCGGTGGCCGCTGAGTTTCAGGCAGCCGGTGCCGTTTTGAGCCCGAACTGTGTAAAGCACGAGGCAAATAAGGCCTCATGATGGAAGCGTTGAAATGAGCGAGCGAGCGAGTAGACGAAAAGGGGGAGGTCGAGCCGGCAGACGTGAGGCTCGCGCCGACGCTGCCCCAGCCGCTGCCCCGTTTATCGAACGAAAGATTCCCTACGTCGAAATACTCAGCGAAGAAAACCTTGCACTCATCGAACACAATGCCGACCGTTTGCTGAGCGAAATTGGTATTGATTTTCTCGACGATCCCGAAGTTCTTGATTTGTTTCGCGAGGCCGGTGCAGAAGTCGACGGCACGCGCGTCCGCTTCCCCGCGGGAATGTGCCGACAAATCATTCAAGCGACTGCGCCCAGTGAATATGTGCAACACGCACGGAATCCCGCTCGCAATGTCACCATTGGCGGCAAGCGCACCGTTCTGGTGCCCGCCTATGGCCCGCCCTTTGTCCATGACCTCGATAAGGGCAGACGCTACGCGACCATCGAAGATTTCGAGAATTTCGTCAAACTCGCGTACATGGCACCCGGCATTCATCATTCGGGTGGCACCGTCTGTGAGCCTGTTGATCTGCCGGTGAACAAGCGCCACTACGACATGTTGTACAGCCACTTTAAATACAGTGACAAGCCCCTTATGGGTTCGGTCACCCATTGGCGCCGCGCTCAAGACTCGGTTGACATGGCAAAAATTGTCTTTGGTGATGAGTTTGTCGATCAACACTGTGTGCTCACCAGTTTAATCAACGTGAACTCACCTTTGGTCTTTGACGGCACCATGCTCGGCTCCCTCAAAGTCTATGCCCGCAATAATCAGTCCACGGTCATATCGCCTTTTATTCTTGCCGGCGCAATGTCTCCGGTCACAGTCACGGGTACGCTGACGCAAATTTTAGCTGAAGCCCTAGCCGGCATTGCGCTGACACAATTAATTCGCCCAGGCTGTCCCGTGATTTTCGGCACGTTTGCAGCGGCCGTATCAATGGCGACCGGCGCACCCACCTTCGGCACCCCGGAACCCAGCATGGTGATTTATGCCGCTGCCGCACTAGCGCGTCGGCTCGGCGTGCCCTTCCGCAGTGGTGGTGGACTGTGTGGCTCAAAGCTGCCCGATGCGCAAGCGGCTTACGAAGCGGCGAACACATTACAGACCGCGGCTCTGGCAGGCGTGAATTTCATGCTTCATACGGCGGGCTGGCTCGAGGGCGGTCTGGCCATGGGTTACGAAAAATTCATCATGGACTGTGATCAGGCGAGTATGATTTCGGTGCTGCTACAGGGTGTCGATATGTCTGAGAACGCACAGGCCATGGAAGCCTTTGAAGAAGTAGGCCCCGGAAAACATTTTCTTGGATCAGCGCACACGCTCAGTAATTTTGAAACGGCCTTTTACCGTTCAACCATTGCCGACAACAACAGTTATGAACAATGGTCTGCAGAAGGAAGTTTAGACGCGGCCCAGCGAGCCAACGTGCTGTGGAAAAAAATGCTTTCGGAGTACGAGCCCCCCGCATTAGATCCCGCTATCGATGAAGCACTGCAAGCCTTTATGACAACTCAGAAAGCATCTTTTGCCGATCGAGATTACTAAAAGAGGAGAGACCCTGCCATGTCAGACGACGAAGACGATATTGTCCTTTCAGAACTCTCGAACGAAGATCTCGTGCAACAAATGCATGATGATCTTTACGACGGCCTGACAGAAGAGATTGAAGAAGGCACCCGGATTCTGCTTGCACGTGAATGGTCTCCTGAAGACGTGCTAGGCAAAGCACTGGTCGACGGTATGACCATTGTCGGCATCGACTTTCGTGATGGCATTTTATTTGTCCCAGAAGTGCTACTCGCGGCCAACGCTATGAAGGGCGGCATGGCGATATTGCGCCCACTGCTTGCAGAGACCGGCGCCAAGCCAGTTGGCACGATGGTCATTGGTACCGTCAAAGGCGACATTCATGATATTGGTAAAAACCTTGTCTCGATGATGCTGGAAGGCGCGGGGTTTGACGTATTTGACATCGGCATTAACAACTCGGTTGAGGATTATTTAGCGGCGTTAGAACAACACAAACCGGATATTTTGGGCATGTCTGCCCTCCTCACCACCACCATGCCTTACATGAAAGTGGTGATCGATACGCTAGTCGCAAAAGGGTTGCGCGGGAACTACATCGTGCTAGTGGGCGGCGCCCCACTCAACGAAGAATTTGGTCAGGCTGTCGGTGCTGATGCCTACTGTCGTGACGCGGCAGAAGCGGCGACCACTGCCATCCGCATGGTCAGTGAACGCCGCCTGGCGCAGAGCGCCTGACCTTCCCGGCGATGATGGGAGCCACTCTAATCATCGCCTGCGGTGCACTCGCGCGGGAAATTGATGCGCTGAAGCGCGCCAATGGCTGGGATCGCTTGCAGGTGCAATGTCTTGACGCATCCCTGCACAACCGTCCCAAAGCGATTCCGGCACGTGTCGACGCGTTGCTCGAAAAGCACTTTCATCAATACGAACGGGTGTTCGTGGCGTACGCTGACTGTGGCACTGGCGGCGCACTGGATAAAGTATTGGCGCGATGGGGTGTCAGCCGTCTCCCAGGAGCTCACTGTTATGAAGTCTTCGCGACGTCACCCGTGTTCCATGCCCTAGCAGAGGCCGAACCCGGCACCTTTTATTTGACCGATTTCTTAGCGCGACACTTTGACCGATTGGTCATCGAGGATTTAAAACTGGATACGCATCCTGTTTTACAAGACATGCTCTTTGGCCATTACCAGCGAATCGTCTACCTGGCGCAAACAGACGATCCAACACTACTCGCCAAAGCGCAAGAAGCGGCAGACCGGTTAGGGCTCGCTTTTGAGGTCATCGAGACCGGATTAACAGCGTTGCAAGCCGCATTAGCCCCGCAAGTACTGCACTTTGATCATGACCGTGAGGCCCACCATGCAACGCATTGATATTTTGTGGCGCGATATTCCCTCGCAAGTCCTGATCAAGCGCGGTCGAGATCGGGGTAAATACATGCTGAGCGCGCGCTTCCAAGAAGCCATTGACCGCGCTGCCATGCGAGCCGGTAAAGGCGGCAGTGACGCCTACCTCGATGAATGGCGGCGGGTTACCACCGCGATAGAGGCCGAAGGCGCACTGGCAGATATCGCAGCGCAACTCGGCCAAGAAATTGAAGCGCAGTACTCTGACGAGGACATCACCCGACTTGCCAAGCAAAATGGCTATGCCGAGCCCGCCACATGAAATCAGTCAGACTCTGGTCCATCCGCCAATCCCGCTGGCTTAACTTCGTCTATGAGGGGATCGAGGCCACTCTGGTATTGCTTAATCCGCTGCTGAAACGAATTGGATACGAGCGCCTCGACAAGCCTTTTGCCGCGATTGAGCGCACCGTTAAGGGTTTTCTGTTCGACTCTCAGTCCTGCGGACAGTGCACGCTGGGATCCACCGGCATGGCCTGTCCGATGAACTGCCCGAAAACACTGCGCAATGGCCCCTGTGGTGGCGTCCGCCAAGATGGCGGCTGTGAAATCAAACCCGAGATGACCTGCGTTTGGGTCAATGCGTGGCAAGGCAGCCAACAGATCGGCAACATCGAAGACACCATTAAAATCATCCAACCCCCTGTCGATAATCGACTCAAGGGCCGCAGCGCCTGGCTGCGCGCGCTCCGATTGCGCACGGGACACAAGGCATGAGCTTCGACGACGAACCGTTAGCGGGAGACAACCTGCCCATATTGCCGGGGCACACCTCACCGGGGCGTTTCGAGCGCGTGCTGCGAGCAGGTCATTTTGCCGTCACGGCCGAGATCGCACCACCTGATTCAGCTGACCCCCAAGATGTATTCGAGCGCGCTGCGTTATTCGACGGTTACGTCGATGCCATTAATGCCACCGATAGCTCAGGGGCCAATTGCCACATGTCGAGCATGGGCATCTGCTCACTTTTGACGCGTCGCGGCTACGCCATGATCCTGCAGCAATCCTGCCGAGACCGAAACCGCATTGCCATGCAGGGGGACCTGCTCGGTGCAGCCGCAATGGGCGTCTGCAATGTGCTCTGCCTCAGTGGCGACGGTGTGCAATCAGGGGATCACCCAGAAGCAAAGCCCGTATTCGATATGGACAGTATTTCGGCACTCACTATGGTCAAGACCCTGCGTGATGAGCAGCAGTTCTTAAGTGGTCGATCGATCTCCACACCGCCACGGCTGTTCCTCGGTGCCGCAGCAAATCCCTTCGCACCGCCACTGGATTTTCGCCCCCACCGAATGGCCAAAAAGATTGCCGCTGGCGCGCAATTTATCCAAACCCAGTATTGCTTTGATATCGCTAGAATGAAGACGTTTATGGCCCAGGCGCGTGACATGGGGCTGCTTGAAAAAGTCTATGTGCTGGCCGGCGTGGGCCCCTTGGCCTCAGCCAAAGCCGCGGACTGGATCCGCAAGAATGTGGCAGGTGTGCATATCCCTGATGCAGTCATAGCTCGGCTCAGTGGCGCCGAGGATCAAAAGCAAGAGGGGGTCAATCTCTGCATTGACCTCATCGAGCAAGTCCGAGAAATCGAGGGCATCAGTGGCGTGCACATCATGGCCTACCGCATGGAGGACCGTATCGGCGAAATCGTCTCGCGCTCGAATGCCCTCAATGGTCGCACCCCCTGGCAACCCGCCCACTAAACCCTCCCCTTCATTACCCTTTATTACCCTTTATTTTATTAGGCTATCCTCATGACAATAACGACAATCAGTTCAGCCACTCGGGAAGTTCACATGGGCTTCGATCAACGCTTTGTGATTATTGGGGAACGGATCAATCCGACCGGCCGCAAAATTTTGGCCGAAGAAATGAAAAATGGGGACTACAGCCGCGTCGAGTCTGACGCGCTGGCGCAGGTTGCAGCGGGCGCCCACATGCTCGATGTCAACGCGGGGATTCCGCTGGCGGATGAGCCACGGATTTTGGCGGAGGCCATTCAACTGGTTCAGTCGATCACCGATGTCCCACTGAGCATTGATTCCTCTATCGTCGAGGCACTGGAAGCGGGTCTTGCCGTCTACCAGGGCAAGGCACTGGTCAATTCGGTGACGGGTGAGGATGAGGTGCTGGAGCGGGTGTTGCCGTTGGTCGCTAAGCACAAGGCCGCTGTTGTGGCGATCTCTAATGACGAGACCGGTATTTCAGAGGACCCCGACGTGCGCTTCGCGGTCGCAAAAAAAATTGTCGAACGCGCGGCTGACTACGGTATACCCTATAACGATATTGTTGTGGATCCCCTCGTGATGCCTATTGGCGCCATCAACACTGCCGGCCTGCAAGTGATGGCACTGGTGCGACGCTTGAGAGAGGAGCTCAAGGTGAATACCACCTGTGGCGCTTCTAATGTGAGCTTTGGCCTGCCTAACCGTAATGGCATTAACTCGGCGTTTCTCACCATGGCGATGGGTGCTGGCATGACCTCCGCGATCACCAGCCCCATGCATCCAGAAGTGATGCAGGCTGTGCGCGGTGGCGACGTCATGATGGGGCATGATCCCAACTGTACACATTGGATCCGCGCCTACCGTGAACCCGCCGCTGAAGGTGAGGGGCGCGGTGGCAGAGCGGGACGATCAGGACGTCGCAGGAGCGCGTGAATCTTGTCTGAGGCCGATGTCAAAGTCCTCTTCATGCCCTCGGGTAGACGGGGGTTTTTCCCGCGTGGCACGCCCCTTCTAGAAGCAGCCCGCAGTTTAGGCGTCGATATCGACTCAGTCTGTGGTGGCAGAGGGCTCTGTGGACGCTGCCAAATCAGTTGCGTGACAGGCTCTTTTGCCAAACATCAAATCGAATCTGACGTCGATCACCTCTCCCCTTTTTGTGCGACCGAGGTCAAATTTGTTGAGCGAAAAGGCCCTTTAAAAGAGGGGCGCCGGCTCAGTTGCCACACCACACTGCTCGACGATGCCGTCATCGACGTGCCTGCCGAGAGTCAGGTACACCGACAGATCGTGCGCAAGGAAATGGAGTCTCGAGATATCCGTCTCGATCCCGCCACACGGCTTTACTATGTGCAGATTGGCGAGCCGACGCTAGAGGATCCCCGTGGTGAACTGCAACTCCTGATCGAAGCACTAGAAAACGATTGGGGTGTGACCCACCTGACACTGGCCCATTCACAACTGCAGCAAATTCAGGCGGCACTCACGCGAGAAGATCGCGGGATGACAGTAGCGGTCTATCAAGAACGCGAAATCACCGCTGTGTGGCCGGGGCTTTTTGAACAGCCGCGGGGTATCGCCATTGACGTGGGTTCCACCACTGTTGCAGCGCATCTTTGTGATTTAAAAACCGGGGAGGTGCTCGCCTCTGCGGGGGTGATGAACCCACAAATCCGTTACGGCGAGGATCTGATGAGCCGAGTGTCTTATGTGATGATGCACCCTGAAGGTGCGGAGCTGCTGACACTCGCTATCCGCGAAGCCATCAACGGCTTATTGGTGGAATTGAGTGAGCAAGCCTCAGGCGACATCAACGATATTTTAGAAATTGCCTTAGTGGCGAACCCCATCATGCATCACATTTTGCTGGGCATTAATCCGGTGAACCTCGGCACTGCGCCCTTTGCGCTCACCACCAGTGACCCGATCGACACCCGCGCCATCGAAGTGGGACTGATCGCGCATCCTGAGGCACGACTGTATTGCCTGCCGTGTATTGCGGGCCATGTGGGAGCGGATGCCGCTGGGGTGATTTTGGCGGAAGCGCCGCATCGCGGAGAAGGCATGACCCTCGTCGTCGATGTCGGTACCAATGCCGAAATTGTGCTCGCTAATCAAGAACGCTTGCTCGTGTGCTCGAGCCCGACTGGACCTGCATTTGAAGGCGCGCAAATTAGTAGCGGCCAGCGCGCAACAATGGGCGCGATCGAGCGCGTTCGTGTCGATCGCGACACCCTAGAGCCGCGCTTTAAATGTATTGGGAGTGATTTGTGGTCTAACGAGCCAGGCTTTCTAGCGGCAATGACGGGTCATGGTGTCACCGGCATCTGCGGTTCAGGCATTATTGAGGTGGTAGCAGAGATGTATCTGGCCGGCATCATCACACCAGAGGGTGTGGTTGACGGCAGTTTATCCGAGCAGAGTCCCCGCATCAGGCAAGAGGGTCGTACATGGTCCTACGTTTTGCATCACGCTGAGACGACGGATGAGTCTGACGTTGTGGTCACCCAAAACGATGTGCGGCAAATCCAACTCGCTAAAGCGGCTCTCTATGCCGGTATCAAGCTCCTCATGGATGAAATGGGGACCCCCTCGGTCGATCGAATTCGCCTGGCGGGTGCCTTTGGCAGTCACATCAGTGTCAGTCATGCGATGGTGCTGGGGCTGATACCTGATTGCGATCTCGAACAGGTTACCTCAGCAGGCAATGCTGCGGGTGCGGGCGCCCGCATGGCGCTACTGGATCGCAACGCCCGATTAGAGATTGCCGATACCATCCGCACCGCTGAGCGGATCGAGACAGCGGTAGCGCCCGAGTTTCAGAGCCACTTTGTAGGCGCGATGGGCTTACCACATCAGAGCGACGCGTTTCCGAATCTGTTCTCACAGGTTGACCCACCCAAAGCCAAGACGACCGCTCCGGGCGATTCACCTAAGCGTCGTCGTCGAAGTAACCGCTCGAACGGCTAAGCGTCGTTACCCTCGGACTGCGGTCCAAAGGAGCAGCCACAATCTGGCCGGCGATGGGCAGTGTTAACCTGCCTCATTAAGGCTGTCTGGCGCCACTCTCTTTCACTGTCTTGCTGCGAGCTTGGCGATCATACACCGCGTCATCGAGGCGACTACCAAAGAGCGAATCGGGCATCAGCTCGTAGTATGGGTCGTTGGTTGGCATAGTCCGGCTCCAATCCACTCGCTCTGACCGGTAGGTCATCTTCCAGACCTCTCCTCGACGTTCGTAGCGATCGAGATAGCGTCCAGCGACAATCAGGTCCTCAAAGCCACTCTCGGCTTTCACCTTGTGATACGCCTGAAAATACACCTCACCGAAGGCCTCATCGCCCTCCACCTCGATCAGCGTATTGCCAATCATGTGCTGATTCGAAATATGATCGCTCAGCGCGGTGATCGCAAACTCAATAAAAGTGGGTGCATCGCTGTTGATAAAGCCATATTCACAAAAGGCATCCTCCCAAAATACCGAGTGCAGCAGCTGGGCATCGGTGCGATCAAGTCCCCGCATGTATCGACACGACAGCTCGTAGAGCGCTTGTTTGTCTAGCAAGTTCTGCAGTGCGAGATCCATTGGTGAAGCCTCTTTATTGGTTTAATCAGTTGCCGAGGTGCATCGTCATCCACATTCCTTCCTAGATCAACCGCTATGGTCGTGACGCACAATCGACTGCCAACGGCGTCACCGCGTCTGGCTTGTCGTTCTCTATCGGTCTGCGCATACTAACGGCATGATCATGATGACCGCTGCCAACAGGTACCACCAAAAATATGTCGGATAACGCGCAACCACCGGGCTACGCCCGAGCCCTCGGTACGTCCATCGCCGATGTGTTGGCGTCAGATGCTCGTCCGGCTCCCACACCACTCACGACGCAAGCCTACGAATTCCTCGGCGATGCAGACCTGCCCGCACACCGTTATACCTGCCGTGACTTTTTCCAGCAGGAAATGAGCAGTATGTGGTCGCGGTGTTGGCAGTGGGCCTGTCGTGAGGAGCACATCCCCGCCGTCGGAGATCACTACGTCTACGATATCGGGCCTTACTCAGTCATTATCACGCGCGTCGCAGTCGGCGAGATCAAAGCTTTTATCAACAGCTGCACCCACCGTGGGACCCGTCTTTTAGGCGAGGAGGGTCCCGGTTCCGGGCAGCGCTTTAACTGTCCTTTCCATGGATGGTCTTACGACCTTGATGGCACCCTCAGAGACGTGCCGGGACAGTGGGATTTTCCGCATGTCTGTGAAGCCACCCACTCGCTTCAAGGTGTGGGTTGCGAAACCTGGCAGGGCTTTATTTTTATCAATCTTGATCCTCATGCCACGCCGCTTTGGCAGCAGCTAGATGTGATGCCCGAGCATTTTTCCCATTTTCCCCTGAGTCATCGGCGTATTCGGCTCCATGTACAAAAGGCATTACCCGCGAACTGGAAGGCCGCGCAAGAGGCTTTCATGGAGGCGTACCACAACTTTACGACCCACGATGCCCCCACTGGAGCCAATGCTCAGTACGATATTTTTGGTCCTCATGTGAGTCGCTTCATTCACAGCCTCGGTCATTACTCGCCGGAGGCGCTGTCAGATTACCCCGGTGATAAATGGCGTGCACCGCCCCTCACCGAGCAGGAACTCTTGACTGGCCTTCCCGTCACCCAAAGGACACTGTCCGATGGTGAAACGGCGCGCGCCGTGGGCGCCCAGCAGCTCCGCGAGGAGCTTGGCGCTCAGCTCGACGTGGATTTCTCCTCCGCCTCCGATAGCGAAATGCTCGACTCCATCGAATACCATGTCTTTCCCAACGCCTTTTTCTTTC
>OBPT01000348.1_pt1 | contig 14373 bp, 14 predicted proteins | sample 1534671 | NCBI WGS metagenome assembly OBPT01 (sample SAMEA3275494, study PRJEB22092) | marine metagenome | biome: ENVO:00000447 marine biome; feature: ENVO:00002042 Surface water; material: ENVO:00002010 seawater | collected 2014-06-21T11:00:00+00 | depth 1 m | reverse complement strand
CTCGACCGGTAATATCTCTAATTCTTGGCAGTCATAGGCTAAACCAATTTTGATGGCTGCTGTGGCGTCCGCAAGGGTTCGGTCGTAATAACCGCCACCCATTCCCAAACGTCTTCCGCCTTGATCAAACCCAACTACGGGCACCACGAATAAGTCGATGTGTGATATCGACACGGATTCTGCGTGCGCGCTGGGTTCTAGGGTGTTCAACGAGCTGGTGTGTAAGGTGTCTGCGGGATGCCATTGCCGAAAACTCAGACTGCCCTGGGTACCAATCACCGGTAGCACGATTTTTTGACCGCGGCCCCAAAGACTCTCGGCGATTTGCTGGGTTGGAAATTCTGGCGCAGTGGCATGATACAGCGCGATCACAGTGGTTGCTTGCGAGAGTTCAAGGAGTGCGCTTGCTGCAAATGCACCCGCCTGCGCGCGTGTCTCTGGATCGACTGCATCGCGCCGAGCTTTGAGTTGTGCACGCAGCGCTGATTTACTGGGTGACAAGGACATGATGATGGTAAGACTCCCAACATACCGCTGATAAAGGCGTCCTTGAACCCATCGGTTCAAGGCGGAGCTTGCTACTGCGCATTAGGCTTTCCGACAGGCGGACATGCACACCGTCGCAGTAAACGCGCTCCTGATGTATTGATATCGGCTCGAGAACACAAGTATCTGGCGCATATGTCAGGAATGACGCCATTATAGCGGATTCTTGGTGCGCTGTAGTGGTCTTAATTAATCTTTAGCTGACGCAATTCATACAGTGCTTCATCGATTTTCTCGATCAGCGCTGTTGAGGATGCTTCGTTCGGTGCGTCCTGGATTTGCTCGAGCTTCTGGTTGCGATCTTCGCTGAGTTGGAGCAACTCGTGGCTAATATTCAATGCCGCCATGATAGCGATTCGGTCTAGCCCGACGACTTTGCCGGTTGCGCGGATATCACGCATCTGTTGATCTAGATAATTAGCTGAACGCGAAAGGCTATCGCGTTGATCGTCTGGACAAGCAATTTGGTATTGCTTATCAAGAATCGAGATGGTCACGCCCGAGGGCTTGCTCATACACTGCGCTCCATCGCTTGGAGCTTGGTCAACATTTGCGATACTTTGGTCTTCACTGCGTGGTTCTGTTCGACCAACTGCTGGCGTTCCCGGTACCATGCGCTGCGCTGCTCAAGTAAGACCTGATTTTCGTTACTCAGCTCTTTGCACAAGGCGATGAGCTGGTCAATTTTTTGCTCTAGGATGTCGGACTTGTGTGCAACCATTTGCGGTATACCGATGAATTCTCGGTTACTATAGTAGGGACATGAGTGCAGGTCAACGGCACAGCAGCGATACGCCAAACAAGGATGCTTAGATGTGGATTGACAGTGATGATGTGCTAGCGGGCGACTTCGATCAGGTCGCTGATTTATTCTTGATTGAGGGCATCGACTTGCCACCTTCGCAGTGGCATGGCTGTATTGTCGGCTTGTTGGTCTCGGGTCTGCGTGCCGACGATTTACTGGGTGCCATGGGACATGCCCTACAAGAATCTATCACCGGCGACTTAATGATCGCTTCTGAGCAAAGCGCTAAGGCGAGCCTGAGAGCCCTGCGTGATCCAAACTATGGATTCACGCCGCTGATTCCTGACGATGATGACGAACTAGAGCTTCGATCCGAAGCTTTGGCGAGCTGGTGCGAAGGTTTCTTGCAAGGGTTTGCAGCCGGTGTTGCGGGGAGTGATCAAATCAGTACAGAAGCTGCCGAAATCTTGCGAGACATGGCCCAGATAGCGCGTTTAGAAGTAGATCCAATGAGTGATATCGACGAGCAAGAGTCGGATTTCATTGAGTTGGTCGAGTATGTTCGGGTGGTGGTTTTGAATCTTTACCAAACCTACACGTCTGACGACGAAGACAAGCTTTTAGATGAAGACCACGAACTCATGTGGCACTGAGATCGGCACTATGAGTGAGTTCAAATTATCGACCGCAGCGCGGCGTAAACAGCTCATGAAAAGTATGGCGCCTAATGCGATCGCCATCATTCCCTCGGCCGAGCCTAAACTGCGAAGTCGTGATACCTATTTTCCATTCCGGCAAGACAGCGATTTTTGGTATCTGAGCGGATTCCCAGAGCCTTCGTCGGTCATCGTGCTGATACCGGGTCGCGACTATGGTGAGGCCATTTTATTTTGTCAGGAGCCTGATCCAAAGACTACGCTGTGGGAAGGTGCTGTGGTCGGCCCCGAACGCGCCGTGAGCGAGTACGGGTTTGATGACGCCTTTCCGATTGACGATATAGACGATATTTTGCCGGGGCTCGTAGAAGGCCGAGAACACGTGTATTACTCGGTGGGACAGCGCCCTGATTTCGATCAGTCGATCTTGGGTATGCTGATCAGCTTGAGGCACAGCGCGCCCAGTTCTCGGCACTCGCCGGGTGATTTGATTGATATCAACCGGCTGCTTCATGAACAGCGGCTGATTAAAGACAGCGCTGAGATTGAAGTCATGCGCCAGGCGGCGCACATTACGGCCAAAGGGCACATGAGTGCTATGCGTGCGGCCGCACCGGGCCGGTACGAGTATCAGCTTGAGGCTGCATTGCGGTTTGAGTTTGCGCAGCACGGTGCGCGCGAGCTCGCTTATCCGAGTATCGTGGGAAGTGGTGCTAATGCCTGTGTGTTGCACTACACGGCCAACGATGCCCAGCTGAAAGCCGGTGATTTGGTGCTGATTGATGCCGGCTGCGAATATCAAGGCTACGCCGCAGATGTGACGCGTACCTTCCCCGTATCGGGGCGTTTCAGCGCTCAGCAGGCGGCCCTATACGAGGTTGTATTAGAGGCTCATGAGCAGGCCATTGCGGCAGTTGCAGTAGGGAATCCATGGCAACAGCCGCATGAGGTCAGTGTTCGTGTGATCACTCAGGGTCTAGTCGATCTAGGGTTATTGCGTGGCACTGTCGACGATCTCATCGAGACTAAAGCCTATCAACCGTTTTATATGCATCGCGTCGGTCACTGGCTGGGTCTGGATGTGCATGATGTCGGCGATTATCAACAAAATGATGTTTGGCGTCCGTTGCAAGCTGGCATGGTGACCACCATTGAGCCCGGTATTTATATTGGGGCCGACTGCGATGATGTTGCACCTGAGTGGCGCGGCATTGGTATCCGAATCGAAGATGATGTGCTGGTCGGTGCAGAAGGCCCCGAAGTACTCTCGAGCGAGGCACCGATTCGTATTTCGGACATTGAACATTGGATGGCGTCATGAGCGCACCTACCATTGGCATCATCGGTGCGGGCATGAGCGGATTATTGACCGCCGGTGCGTGTGATCAAGCTTTTGGTGGCGAGTGTCAGGTTATGTTGTTTGATCAGTCGGATCTTCAACTTGATCGACCAATGTCTCAACCCAGTTTCGATGATAGATCCACGGCCCTAAGCTATCCAACCCTTGAGTATTTTGGTGCGCTCGGACTCACCGAAATTGTGCAGAATGTGTGCCCGATTGACACCATTCATGTGTCTAACAAAGGTCGATTGGGATCGGCTGTCCTTACGGCAATGGCGATGGACTGGGCGATGCTCGGTGGGGTGGTTGAGAATCGGGTATTGGGCGCGGCCTTGGCGGCGTGGGTGAAGCGGTCAGGTGTTGTGATTAAAGCCCCCACCACTATAGATGCCCTTGCTATGCAAGACAGTGGTGTCATGATCACCCTGGCGTCAGGCGAGCAGATTCGGTTGGATTGCGTGGTGATCGCCGATGGCGAAAGTTCGGGTTTGTCAGCAAAGCTCGGCATCAGTCGCCGCGTAAAGGCGTATGCTTCGAACGCCTTGGTGGCTAATGTTGCCACCGCGAAGCCACATGATGGGCAGGCCTTTGAACGTTTTACACCCGAGGGTCCGATGGCACTGCTGCCATTATCAGATTTGAATAATCAGCACCGAAGCGCTTTGGTTTGGACCGATTCAAGTGCCAGGATCAGTCAGCTGTTAGAGTCTTCGACGCCCGATTTTTGTGCTGCGTTACAGGCCCATTTTGGGTATCGTTTGGGTCGCATTACCGACGTTGGGCAGCGCAGTATTTACCCACTCGCGTTGCGCCACAGCATCGAGCAGATCCGCTCGCGTATGGTGTTGATTGGGAACGCTGCACACACCTTGCATCCGGTGGCTGGTCAGGGGTTTAACTTATCAGTGCGCGATACTCGACGGTTGGTCGAGGTGTTATCGGGGTGCATCCGAGCAAACGATTTTTCAGCTAAGCAGCTCGGGATCTATAGCGACCAGCGTGCCATTGATCAGGCGAGGACAGTTGGCGCCAGTGATATGCTGCCCAGCCTGTTTCAGCAAACAGGGGTAAGAGCCCTTGCGCGTGATGCACTGTTAGGTGCGCTGGACGTGATTCCTGCAGCGAAGCGCCGGTTTACGCAAATTGCGGCGGGTGCACTGGCGGAGACAGACTATGTCTAACACTACCCAAGTGATCATCATCGGCGCTGGGCTCGCGGGCTCTGCCTTAGCCCTGGCATTGGATGCGCGTGGTATCGATGTCGCTTTGGTTGAGCGTGGTGAAGGAGAGCCCGTGAATGGCGCCGAACCACCGCTTGCCGTGACTGACTTTGATGCTCGAGTGAGTGCTATTTCACCAAAGTCGTGGCGCTTCTTGCGGACCTTGATGCCGGATCAGCTAGATCAGATCAGACGCCAACCCTACACCGAAATGACAGTCTGGGATGCCGAAGGCACAGGTGCGGTTAACTTTGATGCGGCGCAATTTGCGGTGCCTGATTTGGGCTCGATCATCGAAAATCGGCTGCTGATACAAGCGCTGGCGCGCCAATTGTCACAGTCTCGGGTTCGTGTATTGCGACAGCGTGAGCTTGTCGATCTTGACGTGCAAGCGAATCAGGTTGAGGTCACTCTGTCAGGCGATGAGCGGTGGTGTGCTCAGTTGATTATTGGCGCCGATGGGGCACTCTCGAAAGTCAGAGATTTGATGCAAGTCTCCATTAAAGAGTGGTCTTATGAGCAATCGGCTATTATTGCGACGATTCGCACTGAGCGGGCGCATGCAAATACCGCGCGGCAGTGGTTTTTGCGCACGGGACCCTTAGCTTTGTTACCACTCGCCAGCCCAAACTCCGAGTTCTGCTCTATTGTCTGGTCCGCTCACAGTGATCGCGCTGATCACCTTATGGCTCTATCGGATGATGCGTTTTGTGCCGAACTGAGCGCTGCTAGCGAGTCGTCGCTAGGTCACGTGCAAGAGGTTTCACAGCGGCAGTGCGTACCATTACGCCAAAGACGAGCCGTCGATTATGGTCGCGCTCGGTGCGTTCTGGTGGCGGATGCTGCGCACACTATTCATCCTTTGGCCGGACAGGGGATTAATTTGGGTTTTGCCGATGTCGCTGTGCTGGCTGCAGAGTTGGCGCGCGCTTGGGACGGGGGACAAGACTTGGGCAGTATGATGGTGCTTGAGCGTTATCAGCGTCGGCGTAAATCAGAAAACATTGCGGCGATGGCTGCGATGGAAGGATTTGTTCAATTGTTCGATCGTCCGGAGCCCTTGGTCCGCTGGGCTCGCAATGTTGGAATGACCGCATTTGATCGTTTTCAGCCACTCAAACAGGCGGTGGCTAGGCTGGCGATGGGAATTGCCTGATTGTCTTTCGCCACGGCTCGAGTAAACTACGATTTTTATTTTATTGAGGAGTTCCCATGAGCCAGTCGCCATCCGAATTGAAATACGTCAGCAGTCATGAGTGGGTTCGAATGGAGGATGACGGCACGGTAACCGTTGGGATCACTGAGCATGCGCAAGAGGCCCTCGGCGATGTGGTGTTTGTTGAACTGCCCGAAGTCGGTGCAGCGCTAGGATCGGGCGATGAAGCGGGGGTGGTTGAATCGGTTAAAGCCGCATCGGATATCTATGCGCCTCTGAGTGGCGAAATTCTATCAGTGAATCAGAGGCTCGAAGATTCTCCAGAGGTGATCAATAGCGATCCTTATGGTGATGGTTGGTTTTTCACTATGCGGCTTGCTGATCCGGCCGATCTTGATGAGCTCATGAGCGCCGAAGAATACGACGCCAGCTGCCAAGACTAAGTTCTAAAGCTGAGGCACTGCCAGCCACGCTGGCGGGCGATCTCGGCCAGTTTAGGGTCGGGATCCACCGCGATAGCGTGGTCGACTTGCTCTAGTAGGGGCACATCATTGTGTGAATCGCTGTAGAAATACTGCGTCAGACCCTGTTGTCCCGGATGCTCGTCCAGCCACTGCTGCAGTCGCAGCACTTTACCAGCGCCAAAGCTGGGATTAGGCGCGGGAACTCCACTATAGCGACCGTCTGTGATGATCGCGTCCGACGCAATTAAGTCTGCAATTCCGTAACGTGCTGCGACCGGTTCCGCGATGAAGCGGCTGGTTGCGGTAATGATAAGCAGTGCGTCGCCCTGCGCGCGATGCTGGTCGACACAAGCCAATGCCCGGGGTAGCACCAGAGGCTCAATGTAGCGGGCCATGTAGTCTTTATGCCAGCCTTGAATGTCTGCGATTGATCGGCCTGTGATGCTCGCTAACACGAACTCTAGGTAGCCATGGATATCGAGCGTGCCGGCTTGGTAATCGGCATAAAATTGATCGTTTCGGGCCCGAAATGTGGCGCGATCGACGTAGCCTTGATCGCAGAGAAACTCGCCCCACAAGTGGTCGGAGTCGCCGCCGAGCAGTGTGTTATCCAGATCAAAAATTGCCAGTGCCATGCGTGTCCTTAAACGATTCTACGAGCGGATGGCAGTCGCTTCATCGCGACTCCATGCTATAGTGTAAGCCTAGTGTGCAATGGTAACAGAGATGAGGCGGCGTGGTGATTGATCGAGATGGTTTCCGGCCGAATGTGGGCATTATCATCTGTAATGACCACGGCAAAGTATTTTGGGCGCGGCGTATCGGTGGTAAAGACGCTTGGCAGTTTCCCCAAGGCGGTATCGATGCCGGCGAGACGCCGGAGCAGGCACTGTATCGAGAGTTACTGGAAGAAGTTGGGCTGCAATCAGAGCACGTCGAGTTGCTGGGTCAAACGGAGCGGTGGTTGCGTTACCATCTGCCGCGCCAGTTTGTGCGTCGCAGCCGCGGCAGGCCATGCGTTGGGCAAAAGCAAAAGTGGTTTCTGTTGCGTCTGATTGCACCAGAGTCTGAGATCCGTCTGAATGCCACGGGCAAGCCTGAGTTCGATCATTGGGAGTGGGTCGATTATTGGCATCCGATCGATCAAGTCATTCATTTTAAACGCGAGGTTTATCGCCTAGCGATGCAAGAGCTAGCAAGCAGGGCCCCGGTGGGTGTGGGTCTAATACAGGACTAAATCCATGATGTTGGAAATGCTGCGAAAAATTGTGCAGCGTGTTAACACAGCAGAAACTCTGGAAGAGGCGCTCAACATTATTGTGACGCGCGTCCGCGAGGCTATGGGCACCGAGGTGTGTTCTGTGTATCTGCGCGACCCTGCCACTAATCGGCTCATTTTTCGGGCGACTGAGGGTTTGAATAAAAACCAAATCGGCCTGTTGAGTTTGGCGCACAACGAAGGCTTGGTGGGTCTGGTTGCAACCAAAGAAGAGCCGGTGAATTTAGACAACGCGTCTGAGCATCCCAAGTTTGCGCTCTTGAGCGGGATTGGCGAGGAGCCTTTCCACGCCTTTTTGGGCGTCCCAATTATCCACCACAAAATAGTGCTGGGGGTGCTGGTCGTGCAGCAAGCTCAGCGCCGTCGGTTTGACGAGAGCGATGAAGCTTTCTTGGTCACGATGTCGGCCCAGCTCGCCGGTGTGATTGCCCACGCGCAAGTGACAGGCTCGATTCAAGAGGAATACACCGAGGCCAATGAGGGGCAAATTGGATCCACTCGTGTAACAGGTATTGGTGGTTCTCCGGGCGTTGCGGTGGGCCAGGTCGCTGTGGTGTCTCCCGTCGCTGATTTGTATGCGGTACCGCGTAAGGTCAGTTCTGATCGTCGTTTAGAGTTGCGATCCTTCAAGCAAGCGCTCGAGTCGGTGCGAGCAGACGTGAGACAAGTTGCTGCTAATCTGGCCGATCAGCTGAGCCCCGAAGACCGCGCTTTGTTCGATGTGTATCTTGGCATCCTCGACGATTCGACGATTGGCGCTGAAGTTGCTCGACTCATTAAAGCGGGAAGCTGGGCCCAGGGTGCCTTGAGTCAGGTGATGATTGAGCACATTCGACACTGTGAGCAAATGGAGCACAGCTATCTGCGCGAGCGCGCGGTCGATGTAAAAGATCTGGGAACCCGAGTGCTCAGTTACTTGCAAGAGAGCTCACAGGATCGTCGCGAGTATTCCGAGCGAGTGATACTTGTGGGCGAAGAGCTTACTGCATCGATGTTGGGCGAGATTCCTCGCGATCGGCTTGCGGGTATGGTGTCGGTGAAGGGTTCAGGCAACTCGCACGTAGCCATATTAGCGCGCGCCATGGGCGTTCCCACGATCATGGGTGCAGTCGATTTGCCTTATAAGCGGCTCGAAGGCAAAACCGTCGTCATTGACGGCTACAATGGCGTCGTTCACCTCAACCCCTCGCCGTTACTGGTCGAACGGTTCGAGGAACTGATCGAGCAAGAAGCCGCTTTTAGTAAAGATCTAGAAGCACTGCGTGATTCCGAGTGTGAGACGGCAGATGGCCATCGCATGCCCCTGTTCGTGAACACGGGTTTGATGGCAGACGTCGCGATTTCATTAGAGCGTGGTGCGGAGGGTGTCGGGTTATATCGAACCGAGGTGCCCTTCCTGATGCAAGAACGGTTCCCCAGTGAAGAAGAGCAGCGCCAGCTCTATCGCGAGCAGCTGCAAGCGTTTGCGCCAAAATCAGTGACCATGCGTACGCTGGATATCGGGGGTGCTCAAGCGTTGCCTTACTTCCCCATAGAAGAGGCGAATCCATTTTTGGGCTGGCGCGGTTTACGTGTCACGCTCGACCACCCCGAGATATTCTTGTCTCAGGTTCGCGCCATGTTGAAGGCCAACATAGGGCTTGGCAATTTGCGGATCATGCTGCCGATGGTCAGTAATCTGACAGAGTTACAAGAGGCCCTGGATTTGGTCGATCGCAGCTATAAAGAGCTGTCACAAGAAGGCTTTGAGTTGCCCCCGAAACCGCCTATTGGGGTGATGATCGAAGTACCTGCGGCAGTGTATCAAGCGAGAGCCATCGCGCGTCGAGTCGACTTTTTAAGCGTAGGATCTAACGATCTCACGCAATATTTATTGGCAGTTGATCGCAATAATGCGCGTGTGGCGGATCTGTATCACGCCTTCCATCCTGCGGTGTTGCAGGCGCTTCAGCAAGTGGTCAGCGCCGCCCAGAAAGAGAGCAAGCCGGTCAGTATTTGTGGCGAGCTCGCAGGAGATCCGGCGGCAGCGATTCTGCTAACGGCAATGGGTTTCGATGCGCTCAGCATGAATTCCATCAGTTTACCGCGGGTGAAAAAAGCGCTTCGTTCGGTGTCGTTGGCTGAGGCGCGCCAACTCCTCGATGAGGTATTGTTGTTTGATTACTCAGATCAAACTCAGGCTCGCTTGCATGATTTCTTGCGCTCGCGTGGCATGGAGCAATTTCTGCCTCTGGATCTCGAGAGTGTCCGCCACTAATTGCCTCTGGGTGGCGGGTCTTTGTTGAGACTACACAAACAAAGTAGTTTCCGGTTGAAACCACAAAGGGACCAGATTATGGTGATGCGCATTGCTACTTTAATGTTTTATACGGAAGCCTCGCGAGCATGTTAGCTTACCCCGAAATAGATCCGGTGGCGCTGGCCTTAGGGCCGATCAAAATCCATTGGTATGGACTGACCTATCTGGCTGGATTGCTCTTTGCCTGGTGGCTGGCGAAGCGGCAGTGTCGAAGACCTGGCACCGTGTGGCGCGAGGAGTGGGTTGATGATCTAATTTTCTACGCCGCCATTGGGATTGTGGTTGGTGGCCGCTTGGGCTATGTCTTCTTTTACGGTTTCGATCGCTTTATCGAAGATCCGCTCTGGGCTCTGCGAGTGTGGGAAGGTGGCATGGCTTTCCACGGGGGGTTGCTGGGTGTTATTGCGGCCGTGGCGTATTTGTCGAAGACTCGGCAGGTGGCGGTGGGTGATCTGCTCGATTTTGTTGCACCGCTGGCGCCAATCGGTCTTGCGCTGGGACGGCTCGGCAATTTCATTGGTCAAGAGCTTTGGGGTCGCGCCGCTACAGTACCTTGGGCGATGATCTTTCCGAAAGATCCACTGCAAATTCCGCGGCATCCTTCGCAGTTGTATCAGTTTGCATTAGAAGGTGTGTTGCTGTTTGTCATTGTGTATCTGTTTTCGCGGCGTCCAAGGCCGCGTTGGTCGGTTGGGGGCTTGTTTTTACTGGGCTATGGTTTGATGCGTTTTATCGCTGAGTTTTTTCGTGCGCCAGACAGTCATATTGGGATTGATGCCTTTGGTTGGATGACGCGTGGCCAAGTACTCTGCGTGCCTATGATCGTAATGGGTCTCTATTTACTGTGGTGGGCTTACTCGCGTAAGCCAGTTGGCAAAGTACGTTAAGGAACGTTATGAAGGCTTATTTAGAGTTGCTGCGTGATATTTTGGAGAACGGTGTCGATAAGTCAGATCGTACTGGAACAGGCACGCGCTCGGTGTTTGGGCGGCAGTTTCGCCATGATTTGAGCGCGGGTTTTCCGCTCTTAACCACCAAGAAGCTTCACTTTAAGAGTATTGCGAATGAGCTGATTTGGTTCTTGCAGGGCGATACCAACACACAGTGGTTGCGCGATAACGGTGTTTCTATCTGGGATGAATGGGCCACAGAAGAGGGTGACTTAGGCCCGATTTATGGCGCGCAATGGCGCAATTGGCCCACCAAAGACGGCGGCTCAATTAATCAGATCGATTACGTGATTGACTGCTTGCGCACTAAACCTGATTCTCGCCGAATTCTATTTCATGCTTGGAATGTGGAATATCTGCCAGACGAAACGAAAAGTCCGCAGGAGAATGCCAAGAATGGCAAGATGGCGCTGCCCCCTTGTCACCTTTTGTATCAGTTCTACGTCGCGAATGGTCGACTGTCGGCGCAACTTTATATCCGTTCGAGCGACAGCTTTCTGGGCCTGCCCTACAATTTAGCGAGCTTGGCACTGCTAACCCATATGTTATGTCAGCAGTGCGACTTGCAGCCGGGTGAGGTGATTATCACGACCGGCGATTCGCATATTTACAGTAATCACCGAGAGCAAGTCGAGACTCAGCTCGCACGTCCACCGCGCGCCTTACCTAAGCTGTCTATCAAGCGTAAACCTGCCAAGATTTACGACTATTCATTCGAAGATTTCGAGCTGAGCGACTATGACCCTCATCCGCATATTGCAGGGGCCGTGGCGGTATGAAGGCGCCCTTGGTGTCTCAGGTTTTTGCGGTCGCAAATAATGGTGTGATTGGGAATGCCGGTGAATTACCTTGGAGAGTGCCCACTGATTTGGCCTTTTTTAAGCGCATGACGCGCAATAAACCCTTGATAATGGGCCGCAAGACCTTTGAGTCTTTGCCAAGTATTTTGCCCGATCGACCACACCTCGTTGTAACATCAAGACCCTTGCGGGTCGATTCCGAGCAGGTGAGTATCTGTAGCAGTTTGGCGGCGGCTTTTGAGCTTGCGAAGCGCTACGTTGATGCCGAGTCGCCCGAGGTGATTATCGCGGGTGGGGCTCAGATCTATGCTCAGGCTCTGCCTTTCACCGATCGGCTGATCGTCACGCATATCGATGCAGAGCCTGAGGGTGACACCGTCCTCGACTGTATTCAATGGGACGATTGGCAGGTGGTTAGCGAGGAGTGCCCGGAGCAGTCAGAGCGAGATCAGTATCGCTGCCGTTTCGTGACTTATCATCGGCGTTGATTGCCGGTGTACGACGAGGGCCTCTGTTTAAGTGTTACCTGATGCTCCTGGCAAGACTACGAGTGTAACCGATCTACACAAACTAAAAATGTCATAAATTTCTCTAAGATATTTCATTGAAAATTACCATTTTGTGCGTTTAAATCGGTCACACGGAATGCCGTTATCGGTGGGGTTCAACGTGAGCTTGTTGATCCCCTTTTGTCAAGTTCGAAATCACACTGTTGGAATATAGGATACGCAACCCTCATGACTACGCATCGACTGAAATCTGTGTTGATGGCCTCAATTGTTGTCAGTAGTGCTTTTTGTACTGTTGCAACGCAGGCCAACACATTAGAAGCCATCTTGAAAGTTGGCGAAGAGAAAACTGCTGCAGCGAAGCAGTCCCAAGCCAAGATCGATCGTTTGGCGGAAGAAGCTCGCGATCTGCTGTCGGATTACAAGACAGTGATGAAGCAAGTAGATGGCTTAAAAGTCTACAACGCTCGGTTGCAGCGACAAATTACCAACCAGGAACGCCGTATCGCCGATATCGACGAGTCGATTTCTGAGGTGACTGTAATCCAGCGCCAGATGATGCCCCTGGTGATTCGTATGATTGACGGGCTCGAGCAGTTTATTCAGCTCGACGTACCGTTCGAACTTGACGAGCGTATGGCGCGTTTAGAGTTTTTGCGAGATAACGTGGATCGATCCGATATCACGGTCGCGGAAAAATTCCGCCAGGTGCTTGAAGCTTACAACATCGAACTTCAATACGGTCGGGGCGTTGAAACTTACAGCGATACTATCGAGATCAATGGCGTAGTCCGCGATGTCGATTTTTTACGGGTTGGTCGGGTATCTCTGGTGTACCAGACCACCGACGGTGAAGAGAGCGGTGTGTGGAACGCTTCCACTCAGTCATGGGATCCACTCCCCTCAGGTGACTATGCAACTGCAATACGAAAAGGTGTTCGTATCGCTAAGAAGCAAGCCACTATCGAACTTTTGAATATGCCTGTCGCAGCACCGGAGGCGAACTAATGAAAGCGTTTAAAACAACATTTGCCGCTCTTACCTTGGGCGGATTAATGGCCTTCACTGGCTTCGTGTCTGCGCAAGATGCCGCAGAGGCACCTGCAGAGCCCGTCGTCGATCCGCGCGCCGAAGCAGCCGCCAACCTCGAGCAACTACTCCGCTTTGTTGAGCAAGGGCAAACGTCCGAAGCTCGAGAAAACAAAGCTCGTGAAGATCGCTTTGCGCAAGCTAAAGCAGATCAGGCCCGTTTATTGAAAGAAGCGGAGGCCGAGCGTGAGCGCCAGGAGCGTTTAAGTACACGTCTAGAGAAGCAATTCGAAGAGAATGAATTGTTGATTGCTGCGAAGCAGCAACAGCTGAAAGAAAAGCTTGGTGCTTTGACCGAGTTGTTTGGTCACTTGACTGCGGCGGCCGGCGATTTGTCGTCGAACATCGAAGTGTCACTGGTTTCGTCTCAGCATCCCAACCGTGAAGATTTCTTGAAAGAACTGATCGCGAAAATGTCAGGATCCGACAAGCTTCCCAGAATCGGTGAGATCGAGCGAGTGTGGTACGAATTGCTCCGCGAGATTACTGAAACCGGTAGCGTGGTCAAGTACACCGCTGAGGTCGCTACGCCCTCAGGTGAGCGAGCGCCTCGTGATGTGATTCGTGTCGGTGCCTTCAATATTATCGATACCAACGGCAACTACCTTGCTTTCGATAACGGTAACTTGAGTGAATTACCTCGTCAGCCATCTGGCTCTTACACTGGCTGGGCCGAAGATTTGGCGAGTGCGTCATCGGGTTTATTCCAGTTCGGTATCGATCCAACGGGTCCAACGGGTGGTTCGTTCCTTGCAGCAATTATTGATTCACCCACACTGGAAGAGCGCTGGCATCAGGGTGGCTCTGTGGGCTACGCCATCACAGCGGTGGGTGTGTTCGCCTTCCTGTTAGCGATCTACCGTTTGGTTGCACTGTCGATGATCTCTTCAAAAGTTTCAGCGCAGCTTAAATCATCGAGCGCTAATCCCAACAACCCACTGGGTCGCGTGCTGAAAATTCATGAAGATAACCCAACCATGGATCCCGAGACACTCGAGCTGAAGATGGCGGAAGGTGTTATGCGTGAAACACCGCAGCTTGAGTCGGGCTTAACCTTGCTCAAGATTATCGCGGCCGTTGCGCCTCTGATGGGTCTGTTGGGTACGGTGACCGGTATGATTATCACCTTCCAGGCGATCACGATCTTCGGTGCGGGCGATCCAAAAGCGATGGCGGGCGGTATCTCAAGCGCCTTGGTTACCACGGTATTGGGTCTGTTAGTCGATATTCCAACCGTCCTACTCCACACTCTTGTGAATGGAAGAGCGCAGCGCGTGATCCATTTGTTGAATGAGCAAGCGACCGGCATTATCGCCGA
>OBPT01000346.1_pt1 | contig 14376 bp, 9 predicted proteins | sample 1534671 | NCBI WGS metagenome assembly OBPT01 (sample SAMEA3275494, study PRJEB22092) | marine metagenome | biome: ENVO:00000447 marine biome; feature: ENVO:00002042 Surface water; material: ENVO:00002010 seawater | collected 2014-06-21T11:00:00+00 | depth 1 m | reverse complement strand
TCCGATTACGCCTCGACCGACTGAGAAACCTCCGTGCCCGCTCCGATCATCAGGGGTTACTTTATGCTCTTAATGAGGGTATCCATGGCAATATGGGGGGCATGGGAAAGGGCGTGTTATACCGGATGGCTAAGGCCGGCACGAAGCGTCTGATCGAGGATTACATTGACGAGATCGATGCGTCGTTAAAGTTACTCGCTGAGCTTGATGACAGCATTATCCCCGCGCAACAAAAACTCGATTTCTTTTACCGAGCCAACATTTGTTTTGGTCGCTCAGCACTGATGCTCAGTGGGGGCGGTGTTCTCGGTTTTCTACACTTAGGTGTCGTTAATGTGCTCCTTGAGCAGGGACTTTTGCCGCGAGTGATTTCGGGTTCGAGTGCCGGTGCGCTTGTTGCGGGTGTATTGGCTTGCCACACCGATGATGAGGTGGCCGATCTCGAAGAGCTGGCTATTTTGCAAAATGGTGCGAAAGAAGAAACTGGGTTCCTGCGCAAGTTGCTCACCGGCGGTCCCAGCATCTCCCTAGACGACCTTGAGCAGCTTATTGAGCGTCTCATTCCCAATGCCACCTTCGAAGAGGCTTATGCGAAGACCGGTAGGCAGGTGAGTATTACGATCGCGCCTGCTGAGCCCCACCAGCGCTCGCGGCTGCTCAATGCGGTGACATCGCCCAATGTCTACATTCGATCGGCGGTGATGGCCTCCTGTGCGGTTCCCGGTGTATTTCCAGCGGTCATGTTAATGGCTAGGAACGTGAACGGAGAGCCTCAGCCGTATTTGCCAGGGCGTCGTTGGATTGACGGTTCTGTGGCAGATGACCTTCCCGCCAAACGATTGTCCCGACTTTTTGGCACGAACCACCACATCGTTAGCATGGTGAACCCCATCGCAACGGCCTTCATTTCCAAGGACGAAGATCGAAGTGGACTCTCGAAAGCCGCAGGGGCATTAGGGGTTGGCGTTGGTCGAGAGTTTCTTAATTTTTATCGGGGATTGGCTCAAAAGCGCGGTGATAAATGGCCTCGCTTCAATATGATGCTGCATGGTTTGCATGCCCTGATGGACCAAGAATATACCGGGGATATTAATATCATGCCCAGTTTTCGCCTTGCTAACCCATTACGCCTGCTGTCACATCTTAATGAAGAAGAGTTGGTCCGACTGACGCATCATGGCGAGCGCGCTTGCTATGAGAAGGTCGAGGCTATTAGGCGCTGCACTCAAATCTCTCGAACCTTGGAAGATATTTTATACCGTTTTGAGTACGGGGATTTGAGACCCGATCCCTCGACTGCAAGAAAACCCCGATCCTCTCGTCGCAGACCAGCGCCAACCCGCGCTCAGCGTGAGAAGCTGGGCAGTTTGTCTGACAAGGTGGCTCAACCAATAGTCTCTAGGAGTGGACGTAAGGTCACCAAAAAAGGTGCAGGCGCCGCGAAAGTGGCGCAAAAGCCAGCCCGAGTGACGCACTGAGGCGCGGTAATCAAGCTTTAACGTAAGACATGCCAAGCTCGGCAAGTGGATGAACCAATTCACCTCGGCTCTCCGCCTCAGCGCTTGAGGCGGTGCCGTCGAGGGCCCGTTTTTTCACCCCTTGAACAATCGCAGCAAGGCGAAAGAAGCAAAACGCTAAATAGAAGTTCCAATGCTCAATTTCGTTGCGGCCAGTGCGCTCGCAGTAGCGTGTGACATAGTTATTGTCATCAGGAATTGCCAGCGGTTTGCGATCGACACCAGCTAGGCCGGTAATTCCCGCATCTCGGGGAAGTTGCCAGGCCATGACTTGGTAGGCCAGATCGGCGATCGGGTTGCCCAAGGTACTGAGCTCCCAGTCCAATACGGCGATGATTTTAGGTTCCGTAGGGTGAAACATGACATTGTCTAAACGGTAATCTCCGTGCACCAATGCAACTCGGCCATCGTCAGCGGGCATGTTTTCTGATAGCCACACCATGAGTTCTTCCATATCAGGTACGGTTTCGGTTTCCGAGGCGCGATACTGCTTGCTCCAACGACCCACTTGGCGCTCAAAGTAGTTACCCGGTCTACCGTAATCGCCCAAGCCAGCCTCTTCTACGTCAACGCTGTGCATCGCTGCAAGCACGCGATTCATATCATCATATACCGCGCGACGATCATCGTTGTTCAGTTCGGGTAACACCGGGTCCCAGAAAACACGACCCTCCATGTATTCCATGAGGTAAAACATGGATCCGATAATGTCGTCGTCCTCGCACAAGGCCACAGCGCCAGGTACGGGCACGTCGCTGCCTTGCAACGCCGAAATCACGCGAAACTCGCGATCGACGGCGTGGGCAGAGGCCAGTAGTTCACCGGGAGGCTTGCGGCGAAGGACAAATTCACGGTCGCCTGCGCTCAGCTTAAAGGTGGGGTTTGATTGCCCCCCCGCAAACTTTTCAGCGCTCAGGGCGCCGCCGAAGTCACACACATTTTCTCTCAGCCATTTATCAAGTTTGGAAAGGTCTAGGGTTTGTGTGCTCAACTGAAGCTCCTCGAATTACAACGGCACTAAATCCGCCTGATGAGGCGAATATGAGTAAAAAAATTGATCGGCAAGTATGCTGTGGTTATGCTTGCTCGCGCAACCCAATGGGCCGTATCGGCATCCTTGGCAAAAATCTCTTGAAGGAGAGTACATGAGTAGTATCGGAAGTTTTGAAGCGGCTAGAAAGCTGGTCACTCAACCGGGATCGCTGTTGGAGGTTGGACAGGTTGACGTGGCGGGGCAGTCGTTGCTGGGTTACGTTAATGCCCCTGCCAGTATGCGCGATCTGTGGATGCTAGCCACGGGCCATGGAGACGCCGAATACATGGTGTATCTCGATGAGCGCATGACCTACAGCGATGCTGCGATCCGCGTTGCGGCTTTTGCCAGCTGGTTGCAAGGACAGGGTATTGGGCCCGGCGATCGAGTGGCGATAGCCATGCGTAACTACCCTGAATGGATGTTGGCGCACTGGGCCATTAATGCGATTGGCGCTGTTGTCGTCGGGTTGAACGCCTGGTGGGTGGCCGATGAAATGGCCTATGCCATTAATGACTCCAAGCCAAAACTGCTGATTGGTGATCAACAGCGCTTGGCAACTTTCAGTACGGTGAGCGATCAATTCGCCGATATAGCGCTGGTCTCCGTGCGTACCGAGGAATGTCCGCTAACAACCACCCCTTGGGAAGTTGCCGTCGCCACGGGGGGGGCATTACCTGAAGTTGAGATCGACCCCGATAGTGATGCTTGTATTTTTTATACTTCGGGCACTACAGGGCGACCCAAGGGCGCTCAGCTCACGCATCGCGGCTGTGTCGCCAACGTGCTGAACGTCGCCGCCATGGGTGGCATCTACGCGTCACACCGTGCGCTAGAGGCGGGCGAGGTGTTAGAGGCGCCTGCGTCGGCACCCGCTCCAGTCGCGTTAATCGCTACTCCGCTTTTTCACGTTACCGCCAATAACTGCATTATGCAGGCGGGTACCGTTGCCGGCGGCCGTTTTATATTGATGTATAAATGGGATCCGGTTGAAGCTATGCGACTCATCGACGCTGAGCAGATCACCACGATGAGTGCCGTACCGATGATGAGCCGGGAAATTCTTACGCACCCTGATCGTGATCAATATGACCTGGGTAGCCTGAACGCCATGGGTGGGGGTGGCGCAGCCATGCAACCCGATCTTGTGGGCAAAGTGGCGGCTGAAATGAAGCGCGCCAAACCCGCGCAGGGCTATGGCATGACTGAAGTTTGCGGAATTATTAGCTATATCGCAGGCGATATTTTTCTGGAACGTCCCAGCAGCGCAGGACCTATGGTGCCAACCCTTGAAGGAAAATGCGTTGATTCAGAGGGGCATACGCTGGCCGCCTATGAGGTAGGGGAGGTCTGTGTTCGCGGGACGCCGGTGATCAAGGGTTACATCAATCGACCAGAGGCAACCGCCGAAACCATTGTAGAAGGTTGGTTGCAAACAGGCGATATTGGTTACTTCGATGACGATGGCTTTTTATATCTGGTCGATCGTGCCAAGGATATGATTCTCCGTGGCGGTGAGAATATCTACGGGGCTGAAGTAGAAAATGCGATTTTTGATCACCCTGCGGTTTTGGAATGTGTTGCTTTTTCAGTGCCAGACGATCGCTTAGGGGAAGAAGTGGGTGCAGCTGTACATCTGAAGGAGGCGGCGATGTTGGATGCGCCAGGATTACGGGAGCATTTAGCCAGTCGGATCGCTGCGTTTAAAGTGCCACGATATATCTGGTTTTTGGCTGAGCCATTGCCGCGTAATGCCAACGGTAAATTTTTGAAGCGTGAACTGAAAGATGTCTTGGATCCAGAGAGTGCTGACTAGTTGTCTTTTCAACCACTGAACGACAGCCAAGCCCGAGAAGTTCAGGCGCGAGTCAGCCACGATATTGACCGTGCGCAACGTATTCTCAATGTGTCTTTAGATCGTATTGAGGCGCGCCTCGACCTTTCCGGAACGACCGCGGGCATGTATTGCTACAAAGGCCAGCACCGCTGGCTGCGCTTCAATCCGTGGGTGTTTGCGACCGATATGCCGTTGCACCTCAAAGATACTGTGCCCCATGAAGTCGCCCATTATGCGATTCACCAACAGTTTGGGCGGCGCAAGGTAAAACCCCATGGCCTGGAATGGCAGTCACTCATGGTGGCCTTGGGCGCTAATCCGAGTGCAACTTACACCGCGGATTTGAGTCATATTCCAGTGCGCCGGCAGCGGCGGCATGCTTATCACTGTGCCTGTCGAGATCACGCCGTGTCGAGCACACGGCACAACCGTATACGCGCCGGTCGTGCCAGCTACCGCTGCTGCTTCTGCGGTGAGGCTCTGGTGGCATCTTCTATTAATAATTCCATGTGTTAAAACGCTGAAAATAAGGTGGTGACTCTGTTTGATCGTAACCTTGAGTCATAGGCTGACCAGTGTCAGGCTCCACAGGCCGAATAAGAGACCGTTGTCACCACTCATGTGAAGTGGATTTACTGAGAAAATTGAGAGAACGCAATGTCAAAATATGAAACCGTTAATGTCACTCGAGATGGCGCTGTTGCTCGAGTGGCTTTTGCTCGTCCGGATAGCCTTAATGCAATGAATGGGCAGATGCGTCGGGAGTTTTATGCCGCTGCCCGCGAGATAAACATGGACGACGCTATTCGAGTGGTGGTTTTAACCGGTGAGGGCCGAGCCTTTGGCGCGGGTGCAGACCTTGCCGACGATAGTGGCGGCTCGGGCATAATGGCGGGTGCACAGACGCGGGATGACCTCGTTCATGAGTTCAAGCCTGGTGTGCTGGCAATAGCAGAGGCACCAAAAGTCTGGGTGGCAGCAATTAATGGACCCTGCGCGGGCATTAGCTATAGCTATGCAATGGCTTGTGACCTGGTGGTCATGGCCGACGATGCCTATTTATATCAGCCTTTCTCGGCTATCGGATTGATCCCTGACGGTGGTTCAACATGGCTGCTGCAAAAGCTTATTGGAAGCCGACGAGCCTTTGAGCTGATGGTCCTTGGGGAAAAATTGGGGGCGGACAAAGCACTCGAATGGGGAATGGCTAACCGGGTATTCGATAAGGCGGCTTTCCCTGAAGAGGCTATGGCCTTTGCCGAAGACCTTGCCGGACGTTCGCCTTTGGCACTTCGGTACACCAAAGAGGCGCTACGCTTTGCGGCAACAGCTTCTTTGGGCGATACCATTGTCAAAGAGGCCGATCTTCAGGAGTTTTGTATCTCAAGCGAAGATTGCCCCAATGCCGTGGCCGCCTTTTTTGATAAAAAGCCCTACGCATGGAAGGGGCGATGATACCCTCACCCTTGGCTTTTGCAGTCCTTCCAACGGTGTTCAACAGACGAGAACTACCATGAAAACTTTAAAATGGTTTGTGTTGCTAACGATCGCGACTTTAGCGCTAGCCTCTAAAGCGGAGGATAAAAAGCTGCTGTGGGGCGATACACACCTGCACACAACATATTCTTCAGATGCATTTGCCAATAACAACCTTACGGCAACTCCTGATATGGCTTATCGATTTGCTAAGGGAGCTCCGGTTGTTCACGGCTGGGATGGCCGACGCGTGCAGTTGGAAACCCCTCTTGATTTTTTGGTCGTCTCTGACCACGCCGAACTCATGGGTGTTATTCGCAGTGTTTATTATGATGGCGTGATGCGAGACGACCTCTCGCTTGTGGAAAAGTTAAAGGCCTGGGTTGCAACGTCGATACTCCGGGACGCTGTGGACCAACAAACCGCGCGCAATTTATTTCTCGGTGTGCTGCCCGAGCCTACCGATGACTTTGCTGCCGCGGCACGGGACTGGGATGCTGATGTGGGGTGGATTCCTGATTTGCCCGCGGTTGAAGCCGATGCTTGGAAGACAATTACTGACGCGGCTGATGCACACAATGCGCCGGGTGACTTCACCGCACTGATAGGCTGGGAATACAGTGCCATTCCAGGCGGTGCTAATTTACACCGTATTGTGATTGGCGATATCGATGCGAAAACTGCTCAAACCTTCGTGCCTTACGGACTCGACAATAGTTCTTTTCCCGAGGATCTCTGGCAGTGGTTAGAAACGACGGCAGCGTCGACCGGAGGCACTTTTCTGGCCATCCCCCATAACTCAAATATTTCAAAGGGCATTATGTTTGACATGACTTCACTGCGCGGTGATGAAATGGACATTCGCTATGCCGAGCTTCGACGCTACTGGGAACCCATTGTTGAAATTACTCAAATAAAGGGCGACTCGGAAACGCACTCAGCGCTTTCTCCCGATGATGAATTCGCAGACTTTGAAACTTACCCCTTTTACATTCAAAGTCGATGGACCCCATATAAACCTCAAGCAGGGGACTATGTGCGATCAGCCTTGCGTCGAGGTCTTACCCTGGAATCTAACCTAGGAATCAACCCCTATCAGTTTGGTGTAATTGGTTCGACCGACGGTCATACGGCCCTGCCAAGTGCCGAGGAGGCTAACTTTCAGGGTAAGTTTGTGACGGACTCAATTCCCAGTAAGAAAAGTTCGGGCTGGGGTGACGAGCCACTACGACCCTTTGGGTGGGCTATGTCGGCGTCGGGCCTCGCAGCAGTGTGGGCCGAGGACAACACCCGTGAAAGCATTGTCGCCGCTATGCGCCGGCGAGAGGTTTACGCAACTACTGGCCCCCGTATTGGTGTCAGAGTTTATGGCGGTTGGGATCTCACTCGCGACTCCTTGGAAGATGCCGACTTCCCGGCCAACGTTATGACACAGGCCGTACCCATGGGAGGTGAACTCATGTCCGCAGCCGCGGGTGCCACGCCGACGCTGCTGATTGAGGCCATGGCCGACCCGGCATCTGGCTCACTTGATCGGGTGCAAGTGATTAAGGGCTGGACACGTAGTGACGGCAGTACCGAAGAGCAGATTTATAATGTCGCTTGGGTTGGAGACGACCGTTTGCAACCCGATGGCACGTTGCTACCGATCCCTAACACCGTCGACCTATCGACTGGGCTGGTCGATAATAGCGTGGGGGCAGGGCGTTTGACTGCGGCCTGGAGCGATCCGGATTTTGACCCCACACGGTCGGCGTTTTATTACGTGCGAGTGCTGCAAATACCGACCGCGCGGCATTCATTACTCGATAAGCTTGCCCTGGGTGGCGAGGTTGACACCCAGCGCCCCGACACTATCCAAGAACGCGCATACACCTCGTCTATTTGGTACCGGCCCTGATCGGGCATTGATCGGAATCGGTGGGCTTACAGCCGGGCGGGGCGTGCATGGGTAGGGAGCGCATCAGCTGCGTAGTGTCGAATCAAGTGGCCACAACTACCCGCAGGGCTTGACTCACAGCCTGCGTGTCACCGACTGCGGCGAGGGTGTCTGCTATACGCCCCTCCAATTCCGTAATTTCATCATCTCGCACCGCTGGATTGACGCTGCGCAAATATTTAAGGCGGCTGTGTTCCGCACCGAGTTGCTCATTGACGGTGTCTATAGCTGCGCGTTTTCGTAGCTCAAGCTCAGACTTAGCCAATTCGTCGGCTGCTTTAAGCTGCTGCTCGAGTAATGACCGAATTCTACGCATAACATTTGCAGCCGTCGCAGTAGGGACTGGTCCCATCATGCGGTTTAGGGCCTGATGCCCAATGGACTGGCCACGATCAACACACTTGGGATCAATAACGAAGCGAAGTGGTGTCTGATCGACGTAGCGACCCATTTCAAGGTGATTCGGCGCTATACAATCGAGGCTATACACACACTCCAGAAGTACGGTGCCACCGGGGATTTTGGGGTGCTTTAGCGTACCAAGGGCTGAATTACCTAACTCACTGCTTAACACAACCGACATGGCTTCCCTGAGCAGGGGGTGTTCACGGGTGAGAAACAATACGTCATCCCGCGCCAGCGCAGTTTCTCTATCAAAACTGACCACCGTGCCGTCCTCACTTAGGCCGGGTAGTTCGCCGGTGATTAAGGTTTCGGTAGGTTTAATGAGGTGCGTTGTCTCTGAGTGGCAATCCTGACTCACGCCAATGCGGTCAAAGAGTAGTTCTGCAAAGGTAAGCACCTGATCTGGGGTTTCTTCGCGCTGAATGGTTTCGATAATCCCTGAACCACGGGCAGCGTTGTGGGAATTTAATTCGAGTAGACGATCTCGTCCCTCGCGCATTTTTAGTTCTAGTGATTTACGCACTTCGAGAGACTCGCGCAGCAGCTCGTCGGTGGGCGCATCGGGGTTGGCCAACGCAGCATCCAGAATTTCTTGAAACTGTTTTAGTACGGTATAGCCTACGGCGCAGCTATTGGTGAATGCCCCCAGTGCTTGATCGTGCCAGTGAAATAAAACCTGCTGGGCACTGTCCCGTATGAAGGGCACATGGATCGCCACATCTGCCGCCTGCCCAATTCTATCCAGGCGTCCGATACGTTGTTCGAGTAAGTCGGGATTTTTTGGCAAATCGAAACAAATTAGGTGATGTGCAAACTGGAAGTTTCGGCCTTCGCTACCGATTTCTGAGCAAATTAGCGCCTGTGCACCACTATGCTCGTCGGCGAAATAGGCCGCGGCACGATCTCGTTCTACCAGGGTGAGACCTTCGTGAAAAGCGGCACAGCGAATGCCCGCGCGTAAATGCAGGTATTGCTCTAGCGCTAAGGCGGTCGTTGCATTTGCTGCGATCACTAAGGCTTTTTCGGGCCGCAACCCTCGAAGCTGAGACTCTAGCCAGCTTACCCTTCGGTCATGCTCTAACCACTGGGCCTCTGGGAACGCCACCTCCGGAAACAATTCTGTCCGACTGTCCTGATAGAGGGCAGGCGCCTCCAAAGGGTAGGCATACAGAGTGCGCTTCGGGAATCCGGGCACTGAGGCGCGAGTATTTCGGAAGAGCACGCGTCCAGTTCCGTAGCGGTCGAGTAGCTGCCTGACCTGAGATTCACTGTCTGTGTTTTGATCGATGCCCGTCGGCAGGGCAACGTTCTCTTGACCTGACTGGAGCGACTCGATGACACGATTCCACTCTGAGAACTGTTCTTGTTCACGAAGAAATGTTGCTAAGTCACTAAACCTGTCAGGATCGAGTAGACGAAGTCGATCAAAGTGGCTCTCGACCCCTGCCTGTTCTGGAGTAGCCGTCAGTAAAAGCAGCCCACTGCATTGGCCTGCGAGGGTTTCAACAAACTCCGAAAGCGCTTCTTCTCGGGGGTTCTGGCGACTCAAGTGATGGGCTTCATCTACGATAACCATATCCCAGCGCGCAGAGAGTGCGCTGCGTCTAGCATCATCGTTATCAGCCATCAGGGAGAAAGGACAGATGATCAGCTGTTCAGACTCGAAGGCCGTTTCTAGTTCAAGATCTAGCAGGCGATCGTCATCGAATAAAGAAAATGCAAGGCTAAATCGCCGTAGCATTTCGACCAGCCACTGATGTATTAGCGAGTCAGGAACTAAAATGAGTGCCCTCGAGGCGCGTCCCGAGGCCAGCTGCTGTGACAGGATAAGTCCTGCTTCAATGGTTTTACCAAGCCCGACCTCATCCGCCAGTAATACCCTGGGAGCAATGCGGCTGCCGACTTCGCTGGCAATATAGACTTGATGAGACAGCAGAGAGGTTCTGGCACCGAGCAGACCTCGTACCGCGCTCCCTGAAAAATGTGCGCGCTGCTTCAGTGTTTCGTAACGAAGCTGAAAATCCAGCAGCTTGTCTAGCTGATTGTTGAGCAGCCGATCTCTTGGAGATCGCAGCTGTATGTGAGGGTCAATATCGAGTTCGGAGACAAGCTCTTGTTCTCCTGCGGCACTTTCTATGAGATAAGCGAGAATCCCCTCAGATTCGTGACGTTCCAAAACGCCATATTCCTGTCCGTTTATGTGTTGGTAGCGGTCACCGGTTTCGAGGATAAGTCGGGTGAGGGGTGCACGGTCTGTTGCGTAGGTTCGCTCCTCGCCGACAGCTGGGAAGTGTAGAGTGATGCGCCGAGCATCGAGCTCGACAACAATACCCAGTCCCAATTCAACATCTGCGTGGCTTACCCAGCGCTGACCTACCGCAAATTCATTCATAAGTCAGAAAAAAACAACGCCATGCTGTTCCTCCGAACGACGGATAACAGCGCTTCAACCGGCATATTTTTAATCTCAGCAATTTGTTCGGCAATCAGGGGTAAGAAACGAGGAGAATTCACCCGGCCCCGGTAGGGAACGGGCGTGAGGTATGGCGCGTCAGTTTCAAGTACCATTTGGTCAATTGGCGTGGCGTCAATGACAGCCCGCACGTTGTCTGCGTTTTTAAAAGTGCAGATACCATTAAAACCTAAATAAAACCCCTCGGAGAGACAGTAATCAGCGAGAGCTTGGGAGCTCGTAAAACTGTGAATAACGCCTTTATTTCGTAAATGGCGGGCATGATTCTCCAGCACGGTACGGGTATCGGCATCGGCTTCACGGGTGTGAATAACTACGGGTAAATCGCGCTCGGCTGCTAGGGACAACTGTGCTTCAAAGGCCGCTATTTGGGATCGTGGTGAGGCGTGCTCATAGTAGTAATCTAGGCCAATCTCTCCGATCGCTACAACCTTAGGATGACTGGCGCCTTGCGCTACAGCCTGCGCTACCGATGGGGTCCAAGATGAAGCTTCGTGAGGGTGTATACCTTGGGTGCCCCAGATATGTTCGTGTTGATTACAAAGGCTAAGAACCGTCTTTAGGTTGTCGGCAGAAACAGCAATCGTGACTATGCGTTCTACTCCCGCCTCTGTAATCGCATGCAGCTCGTCAGCAATAGTGTCCTGTGCTAAATAATCAAGATGGCAATGCGTCTCGATGATCGGCGTTTGGAATCTAGGAACAGTTTTTGGTGTGCGCTTTGACATGAAGAACGGCAGAAGAGAAGGGCTCTATTATGCCACTTCTCGGTAGCCATAGAAATAGTTGCTGACAAATCTCAGGCTAAACTTATCCTCGATGCACTGTGCGTAAGCGCATGCTCCTCACGGTATCGACGATTTCATTCCACAGCCATTGATGAGCCGGAGAGGCCTGAGTTCTTCTATGAGCGACCAAGGCATAGTCTACATACTGGGCATCATCGGGAGGCAAAGGGAGTGCAATAACATCGCGGGTTGCGCCTTGATTTCTTGCTAAGTAAGCGGGGCAGACCAAAGTGAAATCGGTTTCTCTGAGTATCTCCAGAGCGGTCAACAGATGTGAGGTTTCAAGCATGGCCACAGACCCTGCTTGCAGTCGCGCGTGTGGCGATGTGGGTAACTCGGTATCACTACGATCAGACACATAGAGACTGATTGCAGGGTATTTTGTAAGGGTCTCACGGGTTAGAGGGCTGCTGGCTAGAGGGTGACCATCTCGAACAAAAACAGCCAGGGGCGAACCGCCTAGAGATTGGAAGCGAAATTCTTCCGGATAGTCAGAGCGCGTGAGTTGCACAGCGAAATCGAGCCCACCTGTTGCGAGTTTGTCGAGCTGTCCCTCCACGCGGGTAATGGTGCGCAGGCTAAGTCCCGGGGCAATTTTTTGTAAGCGGGCGGTAAGAGGGGGAAGTAGTGAAAGCCCTACATACTCGGAAATGGCGATTGTGATCTCCCCTCTATACGTACTGGGGGAGAAATCACCCGCCTCTAGAAGTGCTTCTGTAGCAGCGAGCAGGGCAGGGAGCTCCATAGCGATAGATTGCGCCCTGGGTGTCGGTTGAATACCGCGTTTAGAACGCACGAACAGTGGGTCTTGGAAAGTGTCTCTGAGGCGCCCTAGGGTTTTTGACATGGCAGGCTGAGTAATCGACATGCGCCGGGCGGCCGAGGAAACACTGCACTCCTCTAGCAAAATCTGCAATGAAACCAATAGGTTAAGGTCGACCTTTGATAGCTTTTTAATGTCCATAACCGTGATAATGCCACAAAAGAATATAAAAGATGAAATAAATACATTTGATTTATGTCGTCACGTAGAGACAATAGCAACATTGAGGCGGCACGATCTGTTTGAGCTCCCAAGGCTTCGATTGTGCACTACTCAGGTCCTTTAATGCTTTTACCCGCCTTATGGCGGGTTTTTTTTTGCCCGTTTTGTTTACACTTGCACCATGTCTGGCACAGCTAATTCTCCCAAGGTCTCTCTGACGCAAGCGGTGCTTTGCTTGTTACTGGTATGCGGATGGCATTTAACCTGTTATTCGGGCGAGCCACAGCCCTGGGGCATTCATATTCTATGGCCCGACACCGAGATACTTAATCCTGTGCCCTCGGAATTACCGTCGCCGCTGACCATTCAGCGTCGCTTGGAAACCACCTCTGAGAACATTCAAGGGCTAGAAGCCGACGTTGGGCCTTATTCACCCGAGCTGACCCCCACTTTGGTGAGTGCCGCTCGGGAGGCTGAAGAATATGGTAGTCCGGAAACGGCGCTTGAACTGTATCGATGGGCCTTGCATAGCACGCGGATCAACAGTGGCTTAAGCACTGAAAAGCAGTTGCCACTCGTAGAGCGCATTCTTGAGTTATTGCGTGAGCAGGGGGATCCCGTCGAGGTGGGGCGTCAGATTGACTACTTTTACAGGCTGTTGGGCCGCGGAGCTGAACCCTGGACCGAGCAACGATTGCAGGCTTCTGTTCGCTGGTTGTCAGTGCAAAGTGAGCTGCTGGCCAGCAGTCCTTGGGCGGGCAAAGAGTCTGGTGTGTTGTTTGTGGTTCAGCACGCCAATGATATGGCTAGCGCAGTTTGTGAGAGTGCTGAGTGGCAAGACCCATGGTGCAAAGCGATCAGCCTTGAAGTTCTTAAATTGTATTATCTGATCGATTTTAACATTGACCCTTTGGTGGTCGATAACTTTGGTGTTGCGCAAGATCGCTTTCCTAGTCCCTATCAACAAAATCGTGATCAAGCGCCAGGCGAGTACCGGCTACGCACTATTGAGAGTTCGCTGGGGTCAACCGCAAGAGGGCTTATAGATCGCGCGCTGAAGTTATTTCCCCAAGATGAGAATTTGCTCCACGCTAAGGCTGACTGGTTGATGGTCAAGGGTCGCCATGCCCAAGCATTGCAAATCTATCAAGAGCTGCAGCGGGAGGGGAATGTAGACTTTTCAAAACCAGGCGTGTTACCTGAAATGCCCACGCTAAACCGGGATCATCGCTTTAGCCGTGAGTGGGGAATACTCAGTTTGACCGCTGAAGTCGCCCCACGGGGCAATGTTAAAAATATTACCCTGAGCAGCGCTACGATGGCGGAAGATACACTGTCAGGCTACGCCCGACGTCAGCTGCGCGCCATGCGCTTCAGGCCGGCATTGTCAGAGTCGGGCGAGGCGATAGGGGCATCTGTTGCTTGGCGCATAAAAGTACTGCGGTAAAAGTCATGAGCTACTGGTTGTTGATAACGAGGAGCGCTCCGGTAGCTTTGAGCTTACCCTTGATACTCCAATGTATGAGGTCACCCCCGTGCCGGCTAATGGCTTTCTCTGCCATTTCGTGAAATGTGGGGCGCTCAGGGTCAGCGATAACGATTTGACCCACCCCGGCATCAATGGCCCGATCAATAAGTTTGCCGACCGGCTTGACCAATTCGTCCCAAAAACAAACATCTGCTGCGACTAATAAATCAAAGGACGCTAATTGCGATTTTTTCAGTTGCTCAAAGCGTCGCACCATCGGAGTGGTAGTTACGTTATTAAGTTCAGCCACAGCGTTGAGATAGGGAAAGACGGCGGGATCAGCGTCTAGAGAGACCACAGAGGCTCCAAATTTACGGGCACACCAAATGCCCGTTATGCCCCAACCACAGCCCGCGTCAAGTACGTTATCTGCGCCCCCTGGCGGATGCTTATGC
>OBPT01000325.1_pt1 | contig 14768 bp, 12 predicted proteins | sample 1534671 | NCBI WGS metagenome assembly OBPT01 (sample SAMEA3275494, study PRJEB22092) | marine metagenome | biome: ENVO:00000447 marine biome; feature: ENVO:00002042 Surface water; material: ENVO:00002010 seawater | collected 2014-06-21T11:00:00+00 | depth 1 m | reverse complement strand
GTGTGCACAATAGAGTCGAGTATCTGTCGGCAGCGCACTGAGCTTTTCCAGAGAGGCGCGCATCTGTGCTGTCGTGCCTTCAAACACTCGGCCACAGCCACCGACAAATAGCGTGTCACCGCAAAACAGGGCACTTTGTGCCGCACAATGGTAAGCAATATGGTCGAGGGTGTGTCCCGGCACCTCTAGAACCTCGAAGGACTCACCCATCACCGACACGCAGTCGCCCTCGAAGACAGTATGGTCAAATTCACCAGCGGGACTGCCTGCGGGGCCCCAGGTGTCACAGCCAGTTTTTTCCTGCAATCGCTTTACCGCACCAGTGTGGTCGAAATGATGATGCGTTATCAAAATACCCGTTAACGCGAGTCCCCGCTCTGCTAATCTTGTCAGCACAGGGTCTGGCTCTCCGGGATCCACAACAAAGGCTTGCTGCCCCCGTTCGATAAGCCAGATGTAGTTGTCGCTGAAAGCCTTAATCGGCGATATAGTCACCATTCGTGTCATGCCCTAGTGTTTCACTCTGTCAAGCGAGGCTACCTGCTGCCCATGAATGTGACCAGCCCTTTTCCACAAGAATCTGCCAATCGAGAGGCACTCGGACAATGGTATGGCGAGGGGGCGATGGGGCGCGCACTGACCGGTCAGTTGAGTGAAGCGCTGAATCATCGACTCGAGCAAGTCTTTGGCTACCACATGCTCATCACCGGCGCCGATATCGGACTGGACTTTAACCGCCTAGGAAAAACCCAGCGTATCTTTTGTCTGACAACTCAGCCTAGCTCAGCGCCGGAATTTCAACCCGTCATCGGTATGAGCAGTGAACTACCCTTTGCCTCAGATTCGCTGGATGCGTTGGTGCTATGTCATACCTTGAATGTATCGCCCACGCCGCATGAGGTGCTGAGAGAATGCCAACGAGTACTGGTGCCCAATGGCCATCTATTCGTTGTCAGTTTTAACCCGCTCAGCTTGTGGGGAGTGGGGCGTCTGCTAAATCATCTTTTGCGTCGCAAGAGCCTACCCGCGGCGAGCAGCCGTAAAATGCGTGATTGGCTTGCGCTACTGGGTTTCTCACACGGTGAGCCACAGTACCTAGCACCCTTAGTTCCCGTGGGGCGGGGCAGGCTGCGGCGTATCATCACCGCCATCGATAGGTGGTTGAGCAAGCGTAATGCGCCTATCGGTAATGCTTACCTGATCCACGCGCGCAAAAGGGTATCCGCTCGCCTCGATCTAGGCCTGAAACTACCGAGCAGGCCTCGACTGACCGCAATTCCGCTTGGCAAGTCTCAAGGCGGCGTGCCCGTGCCACGGCAAGTGAAGGTCAAAATAGACGACTCGTGGGGCCCACAACAGTGAGGTCTGTTAAAGCGTATACCGATGGTGCCTGCAGCGGCAATCCCGGCCCCGGCGGATGGGGAGTCGTTCTGCAGTTCGGAGATCACGAACGCGAGCTGAAAGGTGGCGAGAGCGAGACCACTAATAATCGTATGGAGCTAACAGCCGCCATCGAGGCCCTAAAGGCACTCAAAGAGCCTTGCCGCATCGCACTGACAACAGACTCCACTTACGTGAAGGATGGTATTACCAAGTGGCTCAGTAACTGGAAGCGCAACGGCTGGAAAACTGCCGCCAAAAAACCGGTTAAAAATCAAGATTTGTGGCAGCAGCTCGAACACTGTGCGGCGCAACACACGGTTGAGTGGCTATGGGTCAAAGGACATAGTGGACACCCGGAAAATGAGCGCGCAGACACGCTCGCGAATGAGGGGATGAGCGCGTTGAAAGGGACCACTCGTGGATAGACGTCAGATAGTGCTCGATACCGAAACCACCGGTCTGGAAGTCAATCAAGGCCACCGGATTATTGAGATCGGCTGCGTAGAATTACTGAATCGTCGCGTGACGGGACGGCATTACCATCAATATCTGCACCCAGAGCGGGATATTGATGCGGGCGCCATGGAAGTTCACGGCATCACGCTTGATTTTTTGTTGGGAAAACCGACCTTTCCGCAAGTCGCCGATGAATTCATTGAATTTATTCGAGGGGCTGAGCTCGTGATTCATAACGCGCCATTCGATGTCGGTTTTATTGATGCCGAACTGTCGCGATTGAGTCCTGGTAGCGGCGCGGTAAAGGACATGTGCGAGGTCACCGATACCCTGCAAATGGCTCGGCACAAGCACCCTGGTCAGCGTAATAATCTAGATGCACTGTGCCAGCGCTACGACATCGACAATACCAGCAGAAGTCTACATGGGGCGCTACTAGACGCTGAGATTCTGGCCGAGGTGTACCTCGCCATGACAGGCGGTCAAGCATCGCTCGGCTTGGGGTCTGACGGCGCAGGCACTCCCGGTAGCGGCGCAGTGCAAGCATCGAGCATTCGCCCTTTACCGACTGACCGCCCGAGGCTTGCGGTGTTAAGCGCAACCCCGGAGGAGATCGAGCGCCATGAGCAGAAGCTGAGAGAGCTCGATCAAGCGTCTGGAGAGGCGGTGTGGCGTCGCGCCACACCGCAGAGGTAGTTACAACGCCACGGTAACCGCTACCAGTCCGACGCCAGTCAGTACGATGGTATAGGGCAAGGCCATTACCACCATCGTGCCATAGGACAGTCTGATCAGGGGCGCCAACGCCGAGGTCAGCAAGAATAAAAAGGCGGCTTGACCGTTGGGCGTAGCAACAGAGGGGAGGTTGGTGCCGGTGTTAATCGCTATAGCGAGTCGGTCAAACTCGGCCCGATCGATCTCCCCAGCCTTCAATGCCGCATCAATCTCGCCAATGTAAACCGTCGCCACAAAGACATTGTCTGAGATCGCAGACAGCAATCCATTGGCGAGGAAGAACATAGCCGGTCGCACCTCGTCAGACATCGCCAGCACGGCATCAATGACTGGCGTGAACAAGTGCTGCTCATGAATGACGGCGACAATGGCAAAAAAGACCACGAGCAACGCCGTGAAGGGCAGCGCTTCGTTAAATGCATGTCCAATATCGTGCTCATCAGTGATGCCGTTAAAAGCCGTCAACAGCACGATGACTAACAAACCTATCAGTCCCACTGCTGCCAGATGAAAGGCCAATGAAAAAACGAGAATCCCGGCTACCACGGCTTGAACCCACAACTTCATCGTCGTCCGTGGCGTCGCGTTGTTCTGTTGACCCTCATCGAAGTCGACCAGGACTTGGCGGACACTATTGGGCATTAATGCGCCATAGCCAAACCATCCGGTCGTCTCCAGTAGCACACACGTGATCAGTCCGCACACCAAAACAGGCATCGTAATGGGTGCCATGTTCATGAAGAAAGTCTGGAAGTCCCATCCGGCGACGCTGGCAATCAACAGGTTCTGTGGTTCGCCCACCAACGTGCAAACCCCTCCTAGCGCCGTCCCGACTGCTCCGTGCATCAACAAGCTGCGTAAAAAAGCCCGGAATGCCTCAAGATCATCTTCTGACGCGGCATTGACGGCTCGGTCATGCGTGTAATCGTGCTGTAAATCCGATACCGACGCGCCGGAAGCCACACGGTGAAAAACGGCGTAAAAGCCAACGCCCACACTGATCAATACCGCCGTCACCGTGAGCGCGTCGAGAAACGCGGACAACACCGCTGAGACAATAGAGAAGAGAAAGGCAAGGAACTTTTTGGATCGCACATTGAGTAGAATTTTCGTAAAGACAAATAACAACAAGTCTTTCATGAAGTAGATGCCCGCCACCATAAACATCAGCAGCAGGATGACTTCGAAGTTGGCCTCCGCTTCATGGTAAACACTGTGGGGATCAGCAAGCCCCAGTAGAATCCCCTCGATAGCGAGGAGACCGCCGGGCTGGAGCGGGTAACACCTCAGCGCCAGCGCCAAAGTAAAGATGAACTCTGCCACCAATGCCCATCCGGCGACTACCGGACCTGCTCCCATCAATATGAATGGATTAACAACGATAAACGCGATAATCGTCTGTTTATACCAACGAGGTGATTCACCTAAAAAGTTGGACCAGAGGGCGCTTAAGGGGGACTCACTCATATCTTGTTATCCATTATGGTTAGTATTGCGAAGTATCCAAGGGCTTTAGATCGACCCCTCTCAGCGCCTAGCCGTTGCAACGACTCTTCCTGTTGCTCTGACCGCTACGCTGAGCATTAATTAAACCCCATCGGCAAGAGAGATGCACCCTCTGCGAATGGTCGGAAAAATATACGCCGATTAGCACGACTTGGTTCTTGTACTTGTGGCGTTGGGTTCCTAGACTGACTGCTGCGCGATGATCGGTGACTCCACTTTGCTTGATATCTCTGTATTCCCCCAGCGCCCCGAGGCGGACGACTGGGCTTTTGTCTTTGCTGGCCGCAACACACTGACGTCTCTGCGGGGGCAACCGGGGGTGCCGTGGCGCCTTGAAGAGGCGGACGCTCTTTGGCATCTAAACAAAGAGCTGGCGGTACCAATCGGATACTGGGAGGGCAAAGCAACTTGGGCATTTTCTATTCCAGAAGACAGTCATACCGGGGTTGAGGCGCTCAGCGGCAATCTGTATAGCTTGCTGGGTCGCGTCGACGACGCACTGTTTCACGCCCATGGTCGCGCCTATCAGCTTCTGCATTGGCGAGACACGCATCAATACTGCGGCCGATGTGGCTCGCCGACTTCGATCATCGAGCACGGCAGGGCAGTGGCCTGTGGCGATTGCTCAACGCGTGTCTATCCGCGCATATCGCCCTGCGTGATTGTGTTAGTTTCAAAAGGTGACAAACTCCTGCTCGCGGCGGCCGCAGGCTATCAGAAACGGTTTTACAGTACGCTGGCGGGATTCATGGAGCCCGGAGAGACCTGCGAACAGACCGTGATTCGTGAGGTGAGAGAGGAGGTCGGCATCGAAGTTGGCAATATTCGTTACTTTACCTCACAGCCATGGCCTTTTCCGAGTCAGGTTATGCTCGGCTTTTTCGCCGAATGGCAATCAGGGGATATTGTGCCTAATCCAGATGAGATCGAAGAGGCAGAATGGTTTGATCGAAGCTCGCTGCCGCCCACTCCTCCTAATGCGTCTATATCCGGTCAGCTTATCGCTCATTTCCTTCAAGCTCGCTAAAGGTTAAATATTATGGATTTTCTGCTCGATATCGGTTCATTTCTGCTTCAAGCGCTCATCTTGCTCGCAGTATTCCTAATCGCGGTGGCGGGTGTGGTAGCGATTAGCCAACGGAAGCGGGCGTCAGGAGATGACGGCCACATCGAGGCGCGATTGCTGAATGAGCGTTATGAGGCTCATCAGGAATCCCTTCGTGCCGTGACCGAGGATGAAGCGGAAGCGAAGGCGCGAGAAAAAGCCAAGAAAAAAGCCAGCAAACACGAGGCAAAAGCGCGCAAGAGAGCGTTAAAAGCAGCCGACGCACCTGAATCTGAGCATCGCCCTCGGGTCTTTGTCATCGACTTTGACGGTGACATGCAGGCCAGTGCTGTGACGCAATTACGAGAAGAAGTGTCCGCGATTTTACCCGTCGCAACAGACAAAGATGAAGTATTAGTCCGTCTTGAAAGCGGTGGCGGAGTGGTACACGGCTATGGCTTAGCCGCGAGTCAACTCATCCGACTCAAGGATGCCGGCGTTAAGTTGACGGTGTCCGTAGATAAAGTAGCGGCTAGTGGTGGCTACATGATGGCGTGTGTTGCTGATGAGATCATTGCAGCGCCTTTTGCCATTTTGGGCTCAATTGGCGTTGTAGCGCAGCTGCCAAATTTCCATCGCCTACTCAAGAAGAATGAGATTGATGTCGAGATGCATACGGCGGGGGAATATAAGCGTACGCTGACTTTTTTCGGCGAAAACACGGAGAAAGCGCGCGAGAAGTTTCAGGCAGATCTAGACGATGTGCATGTCTTATTTAAGGAGTTTGTGTCAGCTAATCGGCCGATCGTGGATATTGATCAGGTCAGCACAGGAGAATATTGGTTTGGCCAGCGTGCGCTAGCGCTGCAGTTAACCGATCGGCTCAGTACCTCCGACGCCTTTCTGCAGTCACATGCCGAACACAGCGATCTAGTGGAGGTGCGATATCGAGCGAAGCGGGGCTGGCAAGAGCGCATAGGCGTCGCGGCAGAGCTTGCTGTGGAGCGAGGGTTTCGGCGGCTGCTTAGGTCGGAGCAAGATCAGCGTTTTCTGTAGTCGTTAACGCTGCCACCGCGACGTACTGAGACAAAAACACGTCACCGGATAACTGTTGCAAAAAACTACTGCGACCTAAAGCATCCATCACGGGACCCTTCACCTCGCTCAGATGTAACGCGATACCCCACTCGATGAGACGCAGGTTGATCTCGCCAAGAGCTTCCAGTGCGCTCAGATCAATGGTGTTGACGGCGGGGCACATAATAATCACATGCTGTAAATTCTGGTGTGCCGCTACTTGATCGTAAACGATCTCCTCGAGGTAAGCGGCATTTGCAAAGTACAGCGACTCGTCGATGCGTATTGACAGAATATGGTCATGCGTAATCACGTCGTGTCGCATGACATTGCGATAGTGTTCAGACCCGGGGACCTGTCCGACCACCGCAAAGTGCGGATGGCTGGTTTGATGAAGGTGCAAGCCAATTGAGACGGCCACGCCCGTGAGGACACCCAGCTCAACCCCTGCCATGAGCGTGACCAACAGAGTCAATGTGACCGCCACAAAATCAGCGAGGGCAAAACGGCGCGCCTTCAAGATAACGTCCCAGTCGATGAGGCTCATTACCGCACCAATGATCGTCGCCGCTAGAACCGCCTTGGGTAAAAAATAGAGCGCGGGGGTCAAAAACAGCGCCGCCAGGGCGATGCCTAGCGCCGTCAATATCGACGCCATCTGCGTGTCGGCACCCGCATCAAAATTCACGACTGACCGCGAAAAGCCGCCAGTTACCGGAAAACCACCCGAGAGCGCGGCAGCGGCATTGGCAGCGCCGAGCCCCAGCAACTCTTGATTGGAGTCTATTTTCTGTCGTTTTTTTGCACCGAGTGTCTTGCCCACCGATACCGACTCTACGAAGCCAATCAAGGCGATTAATAGTGCGGGGAGCGCCAACTCCTCCAGCAAATGCCAGCTAATATTGGGGGCGCTGAACGGAGGCAAGCCACTCGGCACGTGTCCCACCAAAGGCACGCCAAGCGATTCAAAATCGCGAAGGACTGACAAAGGGATGACCACCAGCATAATCAGAATGGGCGCCGCACGGACCATGATGCAGGCAGCATGCTCGCCACATCCCGCACGACGCAGGAGCGCAGTGAGGTAATAACGAGAGAACAGTAAAAACCCGATGGCACCAGCACCAATGACCAGGGTTACTAAATGAATCTCAGCCAGCTGATCAAAAAAGCCTATCAGTAACACCGGCGCGGTATCGCCTTTAAGGGAGATGCCAATGAGGGGACCCAATTGTCCCAGGGCGATAATAATGCCGGACGCAGTAATAAAGCCCGACACCACTGAATGCGAGAGGAAGTTGGCGACAAATCCAAACTTTAAAAAGCCCAGGGCGATTAACATAATGCCGCCGAGCAGTGCCAACGTGGTCGCCGCCGTCGCGTAATCAACGGTTCCTTCTGCTGCAACGGCCCCAACCGCAGAAGCGGTCATTAACGAGGCCACGGCGACTGGCCCCACTGACAAGGTGCGACTGCTTCCAAAGGCGGCGTAGGCGAGCAGTGGCAGAATACTAGCGTAAAGCCCCATTTCTGCCGGCAAACCCGCTAGCAGCGCATAAGCAAGGGACTGGGGAATCAGCATCATCGTAACGATCACCGCAGCCACTGTGTCATTGAGCAAGTTGTTGCGTTGGTAGCCCACCAGCCATTGTACTGCTGGAATCACTGAATACCCTTTTGGTGCGTCTAATTTCACTGCTGGATCTCAGGTTTCGCCATCCATTCCCTGCCTTTCAGCATCGCGTTCCAGTAAATCCAAGGCAGCAAATCGGCCTTCAAATGCCAAGCGAGACGGGTAGGGCGCAGCCCGTTCAATAGGCGTTTCGGAAACGTGGGAAGTAGGGCCCCTCCGTAACCAAATTCAGCCAATACAATCTTGCCTCGCTCGACCGTCAGCGGGCAGGAGCCATAACCGTTATACCGCGCCCGTTGCGGATGACCCGCTCGGTGAGCCACAAGATTCGTGGCGACTACCGGGGCCTGCGCTCGGGCCGCGGCGGCGGTTTTGGCGTTTGGCGCATTCATGACATCCCCGCAGGACCAGATGTTGCTGAAGCGCTTGTGCTGCAACGTTGCCTGATCCACCTCGACCCATCCCAGATCATCGCTGAGAGGGGAATGTCGTATAAAGTCCGGGGCGCACTGCGGTGGGCACACATGGATCATATCAAACGGCTTCTGGCATTCCCCATCCGGGCCGGTGAAGAACGCTATTTTTTGTTCACCGTCGATGCGCGTCAGTGTCGTCTGAAAATTCAGCCGCGCATCGTATCGTTCGACGTACTCCATCAGGGCAGGCACATAGTCCGCCACGCCGAAGAGCCCGGGGGTCGACGTGCAGAATTCAATATCAATGGCGGGCAAACACCCTTGCCGACGCCAATAATCCGCAGAAAGGTACAGCGCCTTTTGAGGCGCTCCTGCGCATTTAATCGGCATCGGCGGTTGCGTGAACAGCGCTTTACCTGATTTCAAATTTTGCACTAGCTCCCAGGTATAGGGGGCAGTGTGAAAAGCATAATTAGAGGTCACGCCATTACGACCCAGATTCTCTGTTAAACCCTCAACGCCTGCCCAATCCAGCTGCAAGCCGGGCGCGACGACCAGCTGCTCGTAAGTAACGGAGCTGCCATCTTCTAGCGTAAGCACGTTGTCATCGGGCTGAAAGTCACGCACTGATTGCTGGATCCAAGCAACGTTTTTGGGGATGACCGCCGCGGTAGATCGGGCGGTACTGGGCGCCTGAAAAACACCCGCTCCGACCATCGTCCAACCGGGCTGGTAGTAGTGCTGCTCCGCTGGATCAATTAGGACCACGGACAAATGCCGTTGGCGTTTTTTGAGGCTGGCCGCCGTAGCGATACCCGCGGCTCCCGCGCCCACAATAGCGACATCAAATGATTGCGTTGTCATGAAATCCCCCCCCTCCGGGGCAGTTTGATTACTTGTTGTCTGATAGTCGGTCGAGATTAGGGCCACCAAATGCATTGATGGGCACCTTTAAAAACATCCGTCCTTGCCCGTTGGGAGGAGGGAGATAGCCAGCCCGCATATTGACTTGCAAAGAGGGGAGGATGAGCGCTGGCATGGCCAGGGTTGCATCTCGCTCCTCGCGCATAGCGACGAACGCATCGCTAGAGATGGCGCCACCCACGTGGATATTGTGATGACGTTGCTGTGCCACGGTCGACTCATAGGCTAACGCTCGTCCTTCGGGCTGGTAGTCATGACAAACAAAGATTCGTATGTCATCGGGAAGCGACAGCAATCGCTGACAGGATGCATACAGTGTGCGGGCATCACCGCCTGGGAAATCGCAGCGCGCGGTGCCCGCATCGGGCATAAACAACGTGTCGCCAGCAAAGAGGGCATCACCCAACTGATAGGCCATGCAGGCTGGTGTGTGGCCCGGCACATGCAGCGCTTCTCCCTCTAGGTCACCCACGTGAAAGGTGTCGCCGTCAGACAGCATGAGATCAAACTGACTGCCGTCGCGTCGAAAGCCTTCATCTTCGTCAAAAATAGTGCCAAAGGTGTCTTGTACGGCGGTGATATGAGAGCCGATAACAATACGACCCCCTAGCTGCTCCTGAAGGTAGGGCGCGCTGGACAGGTGATCCGCATGGATGTGCGTCTCTAAAATGAGGGCTAAGGTCAGGCCTTGCGCCTTAATATAGGCAATAACCTCATCGGCTGACTCAGTGCCGATAGATCCCGAGGCGTAATCAAGATTGAGTACGGGATCAATGACCGCACAGTGATCAGAGTGGGTATCGATCACGACGTAAGTCAGCGTGAAGGTGGCGGCGTCGAAAAAAGGCACGACGTGCGGGCTCATCATATAAAAGCTCTAAGGCATAACGCCCACTAGGTGATAAGGCGAAGAGCTTACCATCAATATGGAGATATGCTTATACCAATTAGCGATATAGGGCGCTATTTGTTTATTGGCGCCACTTTCTGAGCCAGAGCAAGTCTACTAACACATCCTGGAACTTAAACTAACGACGAGTCAGACAGATACGGCAAGTGTGCACCTGCCGCTGAAACAACGCTGATCGGGGGTCGCAGCCAGCAATAACGCCCTGATAACCCCCGGAGACCGCAGCCACTGGCACAGCGGCCCCGATTTCCCGGGGTTGTGGTAGGCGCTGTCATTCAACTTTCGTTGCCATCCAGCCGGGTCCAGTGGTCCTTCAGCCCTCAAGGGACTTAGCTTCTTTACGATGGCCCCAGGAAACGGTCTGGGTAAGCAAACGATTGCTGGGCCTAGCGACCGTTGGGGCGGGCGAAAGGCTGAAAAAGTCCGGTCTAGGATCGGGTCAACGGCCAGTAAAACTACTGGAGGGGAATGGACGTGTGCGGTCGTGATGGTGCCTGAACCCCAAAAGGGGTTGCCACATAACTTCCTTAAATGTATATTTACGTCAGTTATAGTAATCCTTATGGGGGGCGGCCTCACATGTCAAACAGTACCAGGACCCCACAACAAGAGATCGGCATCTGGCTCGACACCGTGGGAACAGATGCGCCATTACAGCATAGCAATCCCGCTTCGTTGTACCTAGCATCACTGCAAGGCTCCGAGGCAAGCCGCACCACGGCTCGTTCGGTGATGAAGCAGATTGCCTTACTCTGTGATCACCAGCCCGATACGTTTCCGTGGCATCGGCTTGATCGCGCCACTGTGCTGGCACTTTTGGAAAAACTGAAGCAAAAAGGCTTGGCCGACAATACCCGAAACCTGTATCTCTCCATTATCAAAGGCGTTACCCGTGAAGCCATGCTGCATCAACAGATGGCTGATCACCAATTCAGCCTGATCGAGCAAATTAGAGCGATCAAGCTCCAAAGACTGGCCGTAGGACGGGCGCTGCACATTGATGAAATCGCCAAGCTGATCGATCATTGTCTGCACGACGAAGGCGCCGCCGGGGTGCGAGACGCGGCGCTATTGGCGATTTTATTCGGCTGCGGACCCAGACGCGCAGAAGTGATCACCATTGACATCAACAAACTCAATTTTCGAGATCGCTCCATCAAGGTCATCGGTAAAGGTAATAAGGAGCGCGAGCTAGAAATGCCGCCCAGAACCATCGACTTGGTGAAAACCTGGTTAGAGGAATCTGGCCTGACATTTGGGCCGCTGTTTAGGCCGGTGAATCGTTGGAATCAGATCGCAGAGGGTCGGCGGCTCACCGCGCGAGGCGTTTACGATATTGTGACCCGAAGGGTCAAGCAGGCGGGCCTCGATAATGCCTCTCCGCATGATTTGCGGCGGAGCTTTCTCACCTATCTGCTTGATAATGGAGCGGATTTAGCGACCGCTGCCGACATGGCAGGTCACGCCAGCGCTGACACCACGCGACGCTACTTGCGGCATCAAAAACGGCGAAATCGCGCCGCCGCAGACAACATCGACTTTTGATCCACGATGATCAACACGCATCGACAGGCAAGGCACACTGGCTAACAGAGCTCCGGGGCGCAGTGGCGTATTCTGGACAAGGCTCTTCCCCCGGGTAAGACGAGCACTGGATAGCGGTATTACCCTATTAGGGCACCGCCTACCCCGTTGAGCTCACAAAGGGGTCAAACAACGGTAAGCGCTCGGCATCGGGCAGGGTCAGCCCTCTATCCGCTGCAAAAGTCTCTAACCCAAGGTATTCCCAGAGCGCCTTATGAACATGGGCAGGTGTCATGATCACCCCATTGCGATCGGCCTTCAGGGTCTCTTGGTTAATCGGGCTGCCAAAATGCAGCTCATCGGTTAGCCCGACAACGCGATCACCCCAGGGCGCATTCCTTTCCATAATGAGGTAAGAACTGATGGGCCAATGGTCTTTGCCCTCCCCCTCGTTGTAAAAGTTGGTCCGCCCGAAATCAGAGCCCACCATCAGCACAATTCTCTCGGCGATACCCAATGTTTCTGCATAATCCCAGAAAAAACGGATTGCGTCAGCAAAGTGGGTGAGCAATGCATCGCTCACGGCGTCGTGTTGCTCGTGAGAATCAAACCCCTCTAGGGAGAGGTCCGCCGCGGATCCTAAACCCGATTTGAAAACAAGCAAAGCGCTCTGCATCTGCTCTTTGAGACTCAACCGAAAATCCTGCCCCCCCACATTGATATCTTCACTTCGCATGACATCCGCTTCGTCGGGAATGAGCTCGGCTAAACGCTGAAGACTGTCACGACTGGCGCGCGCCTCGGTGTACCCCAGCAGACTTCGACGTTGGCGCACGCTGAGATTGGACTCTGCCAATAAGCGACTGATGTCCGCCTGAACCATGGAGTGCGCACGCGCAAGGTCGTCTGTTGACCGCCGCGGGTTGCCTGACCACGGATCCAAATAAGGCTGAACCAAAGTACGTGCCGAAGACAGATTAGAAAACTGGTTATACCCGATCAACCCCGCCGTTCGCGAGGTCCCACCAAACACCGAATAGGCCAGAGGCTGATTCGGTGACTGTGCTGCGGCGAATAATGCCGACAGAGAGGGTCGTCCCTCCGTATTACTGCCGGTCCAGTTGAACAACCTGCCGGTTTCGTGGGAATTCGTCTGTGCGTCGACACCGTTAATTACCAGCATGTCGGACCCAAACTCCTGAAATAGTTGCGCATTATCGGCGATGGGGGCAAATAGGATGTTGCCCGCCTGACCCGGGTCAGCAGCGTCTGCCCAGTGATTAATTTTAGGCTCGCCTTGAACATTGACCTTTGGATCGCACAATTGCGTGACATCGACGCCACCCTCTAATTGCAGCGTCACCAGCAGCGGCCCCTCGTAAACATCGTCTTGCTCGGCGCCCCACAGTTTCATAGCGGACGAGCCTGCTATCGTCGACACGCCGGCAATGGCGCCCCGGAGCACCCCTCGGCGACTCAACAACCTACCATTGCGCTTGCCATACTGATCAATCATGAAGATACCCATAGCTCGTCAAAACCCCGTGAATGAGTGTGGTCCATCCTCTGAGCATGCCTGCGGGGTCACTGTAACGGGCAGAACGCTCCTCATCGGTCAAGCCCTCGTCAGACCATATGCGCCAAGTATCACAGTGTGCGTTAGCCATCCAAAACTGGTTCCCCCCCTGCTGCAGGGCGTCGGCTGCACTCGATAACACGGCGGCCACTAATTGATCCATCTCTGACCTTGACGCTTCGCGATGTGTGGCACGCATCAATAGCGCGTTGATCTGTTTTTCGAATGCTTGGGTCTCATCGAGCGACGCTCCAGGCACCGTTGTTTTGCTGACCTTAGTAAAAATATGTCGCTGCCCTATGGGACGATTAAAGTCTTCAATCACAATTTGGCAGGCAAGCTCACTGGCCATCGCCTCGGTCAAATTTGACATTAACGGCGTAATCTCTCGATTACGCTTGGTCACGGTGGCCCCGTCTATGCCGCCATAAAAGGCGCTAAATTCGGCGCGAGAGCCAGTCAGTGCCGTCGTAACCGAAAAGTCATGTGCTTTCAACCAGTCTTCCTGCCGCCAGGTTCGGCCAAACACGGCGCGATTTTTCCGATCCAACTCTTCTGGACCTAACAATCGACCGCGGCCCACTGTCTCTAATTCGGATCCCCGTGCAGTGACGAGTTCGACATCCGTCGTCAGGGAGTGCCGGTACCATTTCGCCATCAGCATATCGGCAAAAAGCGATTTGGCGTTGAACTCTGAGGCTTCAAAGCGTCTTGCTAGCGAACCTATCAGCGCCTCCTGCTCCTTAAAGGCTCGGAGGTGCTGGGCATAATTGGGCGCGCTGTCATCCTCTGGCGCCATCAAGGGGTCGGCGCCATAAATGGCTGGCCACCAAAATCTCACTGTGGCGGCGGCGAACCGCGGGTCGTTGGCAATCTGCTGGCCCAGCCACTGTAGGCTGTCATCTTGTCCCTCCGCAACGGAGCCATCGAGCCCGGGTTGACGCATGTCTCGATACCAGGTGTCGCCCTCAACATAGCCCGTCGATCCCCGCTCGCCGCCGTGATGTTCAGGATACTTGTACGTATTGGGCAGTGAATCCTCGCCGCCGTATTGACTTAAATAATGCCCGAGATCACCAAAGCTCTGGTAGGCGCCTGCTACGGGGTCGAGTCGCTGATGGCAAATGGTGCAGGCGCTGTTATTCATCGTGGGATTATTGGTATCTGCCAGCGCAACCGGGTCCGTGGTTCGCGGCGCTGATTTTTCAATATCGACGCCTAAAAAGTGGTAGTAGGTCCACCTCGCTCTAGCTCGATTGCGGTTAGTGTCGGTAGAGGGGTAGCGAGCGAGCCACGCCTGCGTGGAAAGCACGCCCGCGTGCGGCCACTCCTGATATCCGCTGAAGCTTTTGTCGTAACCGTCTTCGTCAGCTTCGAACTGTTGATCATGGTTGATATGCCCGTCGTTATAACCGCGCTTAAATTCACCGTACGCATTCCGATAATAAAGGCCTGACGCATCACTTAAGTCATGACTGAACCCCGCATAATAACGATACACCAAGTCACTGAATGCGTTGACCATCGTGTGGTCCGCGGTCACCACCTTCTGGTCGGCCCGACCGTTCATAACCAACTACGCA
>OBPT01000317.1_pt1 | contig 14966 bp, 16 predicted proteins | sample 1534671 | NCBI WGS metagenome assembly OBPT01 (sample SAMEA3275494, study PRJEB22092) | marine metagenome | biome: ENVO:00000447 marine biome; feature: ENVO:00002042 Surface water; material: ENVO:00002010 seawater | collected 2014-06-21T11:00:00+00 | depth 1 m | reverse complement strand
GGCGAACTTTTCGGGGTCGACGTTAGCGCTTTTTGGATTTCATGCCAATCGCTTTCATGAGGCTCAGCTAGGGTGGGGCAACTACTCGCAGGTGTGGAGGCCAGAATCAATTCCAGCGCTATGGAGGCTTATATCACCGGCGAAGCTACTGCCTCCTCTGTGCCTTGCATATCAAACAGCGGCGCGATACTTCTCATACTTCGCCTGCACTCGCTCAGTCTTACCGTTAGCCACATCATCAAACCAAGCCGTCCAGAGGTCAGAGATGCGCTTGCGCTTCTTCTTCATGCCCTTCGCAAGAGCCTGCCGCGCCTTCCCCTTAACGATCGGGTCAGCATCGACGCCGTGCAGCATATTGATCGCTGAAAAAGTCCTCATCATGTCCGCGACCGACGCTTCGTAGTCCGGGGACTCTTTGTCGTAGCCAACGTAACGGAATGAACCATCAGCGGCGTACATTCCCTGACCTCGCAGTGGCTCCTCATCATCCGGGTTAGCCGAGACGAACCGAACGGCTGGCAACCCCGGTGTTGCGTTCAGGTTGCGGAGCAGAGCGGCCACGTTCTTATCAATCACATCGTCCTAAGGCAACGATACGTCAGATGAGTCGAGCAAAGTGATGCGAGCGTCGAACTCTTCCTGAGCATCAAGGGCTGCGCGTTGGATGGCTTTCAGTGGTGACGAGGCAACGATGCCGGGAGGGATTCGGATGCGACGATCAGGGGTAAGCGAGTGAAGCCTCGTGGGCACTCCTCGGTCGTAGTACAGGGCGCTGCCTGCCATCGTGCGAATGTACTTGGGTAAATCCATTTCTCCCTCCCAATTCCACTTTTGTACAGAGTTTTGTACCGAGTGAGATCGAGAGTAATCCGAGAATTGTTGATTTACAGGGGCTCACAGCCCGTTTTTTGCCTTGCTTGGTACCGAAGGCCGGACTTGAACCGGCACGCTTTTAAGGGCGGGGGATTTTGAATCCCCTGTGTCTACCAATTCCACCACTCCGGCTCGTGCAAACAAGGGCGCGCAGTATACCAACTCCGCATCAATGGGCAATCGGAGGTTCTGCAAGCCTGCTCCATGCTGTATACTCCGTCGCGATTCAGCCGCTCCATGACTTGTTGGTCCGGTGGATCTGAGTATCTTCAGGGAGAAAAGATATGGCGATGAAGCTCATCAAAAAAAGTGCCGACTACAAGATTTTCGTTCGTGGTGATGACCGATACGCAGTGCAAGATAGCAATGGTCGATCGGTGAATGGAGAAGAAAAAGTAAGGATCCTCGTCGAGGAAGAGTTGATTAAGGTTGCGGTGCCTAGCGCACCAAAAGCAGCCGAAGAGGACGATGCGCAAACTGAGGCGGTGGTAGAAGAGGCAGCAGAAGAGGCGGCAGAGGAGCCAGCGGCAGAGGCGGTTGATCCTGAGCCTGAGGCGAGCGCCCCTGAGGACGTTGCTCCGGCAACTGAGGAAGCCCCAGTCGCTGAAGCGGCAGATGACGCGCCAGCAGCAGACGAGGCCCCGGTGGCTGAAGCGCCAGCGGCAGACGATGCAGAGGAGGAGGCCAAGTAACACGCCTCACCGAACTACTGATGAGTTAGAGCCGGCTGATGCCGGCTTTTTTATGAGAACGTTAGGTGTTAACGGGTTGACTCTTTTCAGTCAGCTAGACCATTGGCGCGAGCGCCTTTAATGATCTGATAACCACCCGATAAAGAGCTTTATGCCATGAAGCGCACTGATTTCGCTTTTGACCTGCCCCCGGAACTGATTGCGCAAGCGCCGTTAGCGGAGCGATCGGCGTCTCGATTGTTGTCTGTGGATGGCAATAGCGGTGAGTGCACTCACCTGATGTTTACGGATCTTGTTGGGTTGTTATCCAGCAATGATCTACTCGTGTTCAACAACACGCGAGTGGTACCGGCGCGGCTCTTTGCGCAAAAACAGACCGGCGGACGTGCCGAGATATTGGTCGAGCGCTTGATGGCAGATGGCACAGCGCTGGCACACGTGAGAGCCAGTAAAAGCCCGCGTGATAATACGCTCTTGTTACTCACGCCAAACGCCGATTCAGATGTGTCAGAGATGGCTGTGCGGGTTATTGGTCGCCAGGGGGCTTTATTTCACTTGGCACCCGAATCAGGTGGCTTTCCTCAGGCGATGCAGCAGTTAGGTCATATTCCCTTGCCGCCTTACATCGATCGCGCCGATACGGTAGCCGATCGCGACCGCTATCAAACGGTCTATGCAAAGCACGACGGCGCGGTGGCTGCTCCAACGGCGGGGCTACATTTTGATCAACCGCTTTTGAATCAGCTCGACAGGCAAGGCGTTCAGCGAACTGAGGTGACTTTACATGTTGGGGCGGGCACTTTTCAGCCAGTGCGTGCAGATCAGATAACCGATCATGTCATGCACAGCGAGTATATTGAGGTCGACCAAGCTTGCTGCAAGGCGGTGGCGGACTGTCGCGCGCGGGGTGGCCGCGTGATTGCGGTGGGCACCACGGCGGTGCGCTCGTTAGAAAGCGTCGCTTTAACGGTGTCAGAGGGCGAGTCGTTAGTGCCCTATGCTGGAGATACTGATATTTTTCTCTATCCTGGCTCTCAATTTCGTGTGGTCGACGCCATGATCACCAACTTTCATCTGCCGGAGTCGACGTTACTCATGTTGGTGTCAGCGTTTGCGGGTGTGGAGTCGATTCGTGCCGCTTATGCCGCAGCGATTGCCAATCGTTATCGATTCTTCAGCTACGGCGATGCGATGTTTCTTAGCAAGAAGGGGTCTCATTAATGGACTTTAGTGTGTCTCATCGCGACGGTTTGGCTCGCCGAGGGCAGATTGATTTGCCCCGCGGCAGTATTCAAACGCCCGCTTTTATGCCAGTGGGGACCTACGGGACTGTCAAAGGCATGTTGCCGCGCGACATCACGGCCATCGGCGCTGAGATCATCTTAGGCAATACCTTCCATTTATGGCTACGCCCCGGCACTGAAGTGATCAAGGCGCACGGTGATCTTCACGACTTTATGGGCTGGTCAGGTCCGATCCTGACCGACTCGGGTGGCTTTCAGGTATTTAGCTTAGATGCGCTCCGAAAAGTGTCGGAAGAAGGGGTCGCCTTTAAGTCGCCTGTGAATGGTGATGCCGTATTTCTCGACCCAGAGACCTCAATGCGCATTCAGCGTGATTTGGGTAGCGACATTGTGATGATCTTCGATGAGTGCACGCCTTACCCTGCAACCGTGTCAGAAGCCCATGACTCGATGCAACGCTCGCTGCGCTGGGCGGAGCGCAGCAAGCGTGCGCACGCCGATAACCCCTCGGCGTTGTTCGGTATCGTTCAGGGCGGCATGCACTTGGACTTGCGCAAGCAATCGCTAGATGGCCTGACTCGTATCGGCTTCGATGGCTATGCGATCGGTGGCTTGTCGGTGGGCGAGCCTAAATCAGAAATGATTAAGGTGCTTGACGGATTGGCCAGTGATCTTCCCAGTGAGGCGCCTCGCTATTTGATGGGCGTGGGCACTCCCGCCGACCTTTTGGAAAGTGTGCGCCGCGGTGTGGATATGTTTGATTGTGTGATGCCCACTCGGAATGCGCGCAACGGGCATTTATTTACCAGCACGGGCATTGTAAAGCTGCGTAATGCCCGTCATAAAAACAGTGTTGAACCCCTCGATCGCGACTGTGACTGCTACACGTGTCAACATTTCTCACGGGCGTACCTCGCCCATTTGGATAAGTGCAACGAAATTTTGGGCTCTCAGCTGGCGACCATTCACAATCTACGTTTTTATCAGCGCCATATGGCCGCGATTCGTTCGGCGATCGAAACGGAGTCTCTGGAGGCATTCGCCAAAGATTTTTATGCCCGTCTCGAAAATGAGGGAGAGACATGAGCGATACAGCACAGCCCATCAAGTCGCCTTGCATCGAAGTGTGTGCCTTGGATGATCACAATGTCTGTATTGGGTGTTACCGCACCGCAGACGAGATTATTGATTGGTTTAGTGCGAGCGATGATCGTAAACGAGACATTCTGGAGGCGCTGAAAAGACGCCGAGCCGCGAGCGCTTAGTCGCGCCCCAGTCGACTTATTCGGCTGAGTGCTCGAGCAAACCCGCCTCGGTTTCTAATGGCCAAATCCGGACGCGATTAATATGCGTCTTAGCAATATCTTCAATCTCCAGTTGATACCCCTCAATCCTCACTGAGGCGCGGGCGCTAGGAAAAGCTTCCAGTGCCTCGAGTGCCAAGCCGCTTACCGTTTTAGGGCCATCTGTGGGCAGATCCCATTTTCGTTGCCGATTCAGATCGCGAATCGTGACGGTGCCCGAACAGGTGGTGCTACCGTCGGTGTGGCGCGTAATTTCCTCATTTTCTTCGACCAGGTTAGAGGTGAACTCGCCCACAATCTCCTCAAGAATATCTTCTAGCGCCACCAGCCCAAGGATATCGCCATACTCGTCCACCACCATGCCGAGGCGTTTCTTCTGCCTTTGAAAATGCAGTAACTGAGTGTTGAGCGGCGTATTTTCAGGAATAAAGTACGGGGCGTCGGTCTCATTTCTGAGCGTTTCTCGATTGAGCCGCCCCCCTTCTAATACGCGGCTTAAATTCCGCATATGAAACACGCCTTCGATTTGATTGGTGTCGCCTTGGTATATCGGTAAGCGCGTGTGTTCGCTATTTTTGAGTTGTTGCAAAATGGCCTCGTCGGGGGCCTCCATGTCGATGCCGTAGATCTCGTTGCGGGGCGCCATGATGTCATTTACGGTCATTTGCTCCAGATCGAGAATATTGACCAACATACGACGGTGCCGACTGGGAATCATTGAGGCCGATTCCGTCACGATGGTTCTTAATTCCTCTTGCGATACCGCATCGTCTCCTGCTTGATCTGGGGAAAACCCCATTAATTTTAAGATGCCATTAGTGAGCCAGTTGATCGATAACACTAAGGGCATCAAGAGTTTTTGCAGGGGCACTAGAATCAGGCTTGCAGGGAATGCCACCCTTTCTGGGTGCAACGCCGCAATCGTTTTCGGTGTGATCTCTGCAAAAATCAAAATTACAAAGGTGAGGGTGATGGTCGCGATGACGATGCCCGCATCACCGAATAGCCGAATCGCGATGACGGTAGCAATCGCGGAAGCCAGAATATTTACCAGATTGTTGCCAATCAGTATGAGTCCGATGAGCCGATCGGGTCGCTTGAGCAAGCGGATGGCCCTTTTGGCGCCGCGGTGACCAGTTCCGCTCAAGTGTTTTAGGCGATACCGGTTTAAGGACATCATGCTGGTCTCTGAGCTAGAAAAAAAAGCAGAGATCAAAATCAGGAGGGCTAGCGCTGCAAAGAGCAGAGCCAGTGATGTCTCGTTCAAGAGTGGCTGACGCCTCTATAACCGGTGAAGGGAAATGGTGGAGAAAAATCGCCTGCGGCACAAGTCTCTTATGACGACTTTCGGCAGCGATTCTTCGGTTACTGGGTGAGCGGAAGCAGCAGTTCGAGTACCAGTTTTGAGCCGAAAAAACCGAGGACGACCAAGCCAAACGCAATCAAGTTGACTGTAATGGCCGACTGAACACGCCATCCGCGCCGAAAATACTGGATCAGCAGGACCGCATAAAGGCACCAAGATAGCAGTGTCAGAATCGTTTTATGCACCAAGTGCTGCCCAAATAGATCCTCGACAAAAACAATGCCAGTGCCAATGGCAATGGTGAGAATCAAAAAGCCGGCACCGGTAAGTTCGTAAAATAGCGCTGAGGCGGCCTCAAGTGGCGGCAGCTTGCGAATCACACCTCGCCCACGATGTTGCCGTAACCGCTGCGATTGGAGCGTGACCAGGAGTCCTTGCAGCACCGCCAACGCCAACACCGCGAAGCTAATGATGGAGGCTGATACGTGAGACAAAATGCCGGCGGGTAAATCACTCATGGGGCGACTGGTATCGGGTGCAAACGTGGCGACCAGAATAGACAGCGCCGCCAGGGGGAAGAGCACAATCAGTAACGTGTGAAGCGGTCTGATAAGCAAAGCGACGAGGCTGATAACCCCCATGCTGAGGAACATCAAGGACGCAACGCGATAAAAGCCCAAGCTGGACTCGCCGGCCTGAGCAGGGAGATAGGCGGCTAAGGCATGGGCAACGAGTGCCGCCGCACCGACCAATGCGATGTGTTGGCGCTGACCTTCCTCACCCGCCCCCAAACTCAATGCCTGACGCCACACAGCGATCAAATAAAGTAGCGCCGAGAGAATAGCGAGGCCAGCACTCAATAAGCTGGGGGGCGTATCCATGGTCTCTCCGTGTTCAAAAGTAGGGCCGTCAGGTGGTCGATTTGGGTATCTGTCATCGCATCCTTATACTACGCGCTTCTGGATGATATTGGGTATCCCTGAGAGGGGGTGATAACACCATGTTTGAATCGTTAAGTGATCGCCTAGGCGCTAGTCTTAAAGCCATTTCAGGCAAGTCTAAGCTGACTGAGGACAATATTCGCGACACCTTGCGTGATGTGCGCATGACCTTGTTAGAGGCCGACGTGGCGTTGCCGGTGGTAAAAACCTTTACCGATCGTGTCAAAGATCGAGCGGTGGGAACCGAAGTCAGCAAGAGTTTGTCGCCGGGCCAAGCGTTCCTGAAAGTCGTGCAGGCGGAGCTTCAGGCGGTCATGGGCGGCGAGAACGAGGGTCTGAATCTGGCCACGCAGCCTCCCGCGGTGATCATGGTGGCGGGGCTCCAGGGAGCGGGTAAGACTACATCGGTAGCCAAATTGGCCCGATATTTGATTGAGAGAGAAAAGAAAAAGGTGTCGGTCGTGAGTGCCGATGTCTACCGCCCCGCCGCGATTAAGCAACTTGAGACCTTAGCGGCTGAAGTCGGTGCGCGTTTTGAACCCAGCGACGCTAAGGAAATGCCGGTCGATATTGTCCGCCGCGCCATTGCCGATGCACGCGTCGCTTTTTCGGATGTATTACTGGTCGATACCGCGGGTCGTCTCGCCATCGACGACGCGATGATGGCCGAAATCAGCGCGTTACACGAAGCGGTTGAGCCCATTGAAACTTTGTTCGTCGTCGACGCTATGACAGGCCAGGATGCGGCGAATACGGCCAAGGCATTCGGTAAGGTCCTACCCTTGACCGGCATTATCCTAACTAAAGTCGACGCAGACACTCGGGGGGGTGCGGCGCTATCCGTACGCACAATTACCGAGCGACCGATCAAATTTTTGGGTGTGGGTGAGAAGACGGATGCACTCGACCCTTTTCATCCCGATCGATTGGCCTCGCGCATTTTGGGTATGGGTGACATGTTGTCGCTTATTGAAGATGTCGAGCGCAAGGTTGATCAAACCAAAGCAAATAAGTTGGCGAAGAAGGTCCAGAAGGGGGGGCGCTTTGATCTCGAGGACTTCCGTGAGCAGTTGCAGCAGATGAAGAATCTCGGTGGTATGGGAGCCATGCTCGATAAAATGCCCGGTATGGGGGGGATGGCGCAAGCCGCACAGAACCTCGATACCCAGCAATTTGTTCGCATGGAAGCCATGATCAACTCGATGACGCCGCGGGAGCGACGCAACCCCGACTTAATCTCGGGTTCCCGTAAGCGTCGTATTACCGGCGGATCTGGGACGGTCATTCAGGACTTAAATCGTTTGCTGAAGCAGCATAAACAAATGCAAAAGATGATGAAAAAGATGAAAGGGGGCGGCATGCAACGCATGATGCGGGGCATGGGCGGCATGACAGGCGGGCCGGGCGGCGGTCTGCCACCGGGTTTTCCCCGTTAGTGAGCGGTAAAAAGGGGGTGTGCAGGGCCTTTCCACTTATCGTGGTTTACTGTATTCTCCGCGCTCTTTTTTGAAGTAAGGCGCCCCTAACCGGGTGCTTATGTGAGGACACGACATTATGGTAATCATCCGATTATCGCGGGGCGGATCTAAAAAGCGGCCCTTTTATCACGTCACCGTGGCGGATCGTCGCGAGGCAAGAGATGGCAGCTTTATTGACCGTTTGGGGTTTTTTAACCCAGTTGCACGGGGTCAGGAAGAGCGCTTGCGCATTGACGTAGAAAAGGTAGAGGGCTGGGTGGCTAAAGGCGCTCAACTCTCTCCTCGAGTCAAAAAGTTAATCAAAGAGTATCAAGCTGGCGCGGAAGCTGCCGCCGCTTGATCAGTTGTGGCAGATGGTTCGCCGAGCCGGATGTCAACGTCCATAACCCCCGCTGAGGAAGTCCTCACACTTGCCACTGTGCTGGGGGCCTATGGCATTAAAGGTTGGGTGCGCTTGTGGGTCAATCTTGAGGATCCTAGCGCGCTCACACACCTCTCCCCGCTTACCTTGCACAAATCATCTGTCGCTGCCGCTCCGGCGGTGCGATCCGTCACAATAGAAGTGCTCCAACGTCAGGGCAAAGGCTACGTGGCTCGCTTATCGGGAGTCGAGGACCGCACGGCGGCCGAGGCGCTCAAAGGCAACGAAATTCGGATGCCAACGGCACAGTTTCCCCAGGCCGATGATGGCGAATTTTACTGGCGAGACCTCGAGGGATTGCACGTTTGGTGCGAGGACGGTGAGTCGAGACTGCTGTTGGGGACCGTGCAACGTTTACTGGAGACGGGTGCCAACGACGTGTTGGTGGTGGCGCCTAGCGATGACAGCATCGACGATAGAGAGCGACTGATACCGTGGTTACCCGATGAGGTGATCAAGCAGGTTGACCTGCAGGAGAAAACGATCGCGGTCAGTTGGTTTATTGATGCCTGATCGCGACCCGCTTTTCCGTCTTGCTGTCGTGACCTTGTTTCCAGAAATGTTCGCGGCAATCCAGCAATGGGGTATTACCGGACGCGCCTTTCAAAACGGCAGTTGCCAGCTAACGCTGCATGACCCGCGCGAAGAGGCGACCGATCGACACGGCACCGTTGATGACCGTCCCTATGGGGGTGGCCCTGGCATGGTGATGACAGCCCCTATTTTATCGGCCGCGCTGGCAAAGGCGAAAGCGTCGGTTGAGGACGATGTGCCGGTGATTGCTTTGACGCCGCAGGGTCAAAAACTAGATGCACCATTGGCACAGCATCTCGCCGAGAAGACGGGCCTCATTTTAGTTGCCGGTCGGTATGAGGGGATGGATGAGCGCTTTATCGAGCAGGAAGTCGATTTGGAGATCTCCATAGGTGACTTTGTTGTCAGTGGCGGAGAACTGCCCGCCATGTTGTTAATGGATGCCGTGATGAGATGGTTACCGGGAGTCCTCGGGCATCCGGAATCTGCTGTCGAGGACTCGTTTACCGAGGGTTTGCTAGATTGTCCTCAATATACCCGGCCTGAGGCGTATCAAGGCAAGGCGGTGCCTGAGGTGTTACTGAGTGGCGATCATGGTGCGATCGCTCAGTGGCGCCGTGCTCAAGCGTTGCGGCGAACACTGGATCGACGGCCCGATCTCCTCGCCTGGGAGTCAGTCAGCTCGGAAGATAGGATATTGCTGGAGAAATGGGATCTTTTACCCGCTGACAGGGGCAGACAATCCTGATCTGAGCAGGTATCATCGCGCGCTCGCGGGATGAAGCCTCCTATCAGGAGTGCGCTGTCTCGGTGAAGCGGCGGGTAAGCGGTGATCGCCAGCGCAGTATGAGACGGGGTCGTGTGGTCCCAGTAGCGAGAATCAGCGAAGCAAAAACAGAGTATCGGCCGCCTGCAGGGGCGACGACGGGAGAAGGAGCATCATGAGTACCAACAAGATTATTGCTGAGCTTGACGCTGAGCAGATGGGGCGCGAACTGCCCGAGTTTTCACCCGGCGACACTGTGGTGGTTCAGGTTCGTGTCAAAGAAGGCAATCGTGAGCGTCTTCAAGCCTTTGAGGGCGTCTGTATTGCGAAGCGCAATAGAGGATTGAATTCGGCGTTTACGGTGCGAAAGATATCCCATGGCGTCGGCGTGGAGCGGACTTTCCAAACGTTTAGCCCGTTGGTAGACAGTATTTCAGTGAAGCGACGCGGCGACGTGCGCCAAGCAAAGCTTTACTATCTGCGAGAACTCTCTGGAAGAGCGGCGCGAATCAAAGAAAAGCTCTCTTCTTAAGGCTTTGCTCAGCGAGCAAGACCGAGTCAGTCCTCATGGTGACGCAGTAACTGCGTTACCCTGCACTGGGGTCAGCAGTCGCGTCCCCGGTGTCTATCCCTTACACTAGTCACCACCGCAGGCGTGTTCATTCAGTCGATCAGAGTGCGATGCCAGCGGCGGCCCTGCCTATCGTGGCAGATTTCACCAGCTTTGATTTTGAGAGGCATCAGGAAGATGAATCCGAACCCTAAAGTGAACGCACGACGTGGCCCGATGGGCTACTTTGGCGTCGCGGTGACGTTGCTGTCTGCGAGCGTGTTGCTGGTCTCATCGGTGGTGGTTTCAGCGCAGACTCTGCGTGAGCAAATGACGACAACCTTGAGCGACTTCGCAGGGCAGCCCATTGATATTGAGTATGCTCGGCCGAGCCCGGCCCCCGGTATTTCAGAAGTCCAGATAGAGAATGGGCCGCTGATTTACGCGACCGATGACGGCGCCTATTTTTTCCTCAATGGTGACCTCCATCAGGCGAACGCATCCGGCGCAGTCAACCTGACCGAGACGCGACGAGCCGAGGCACGACAGCAGCAATTGGCAACGGTGTCGATTGACGACATGGTGGTGTTCGCGCCAGAGGGTCCGTCACGCGCGCACATTACTGTGTTTACCGATGTCACCTGCTTCTACTGTCAGAAGCTGCACCGTGAGGTGGACCAGCTTAACGCTCAAGGGGTTGAAGTCCGGTACCTCGCTTTTCCGCGCAGCGGCATTGAGTCTGAGGGTGCTGAGAAGTTAGCCACCGCATGGTGTGCCGATGATCAACAAACCGCGCTGACGGAGCTCAAGGCCGGTGTCGAGCTGCCGGTCAATATGTGTGAAGGCAACCCCATCGCGGCGCAGTATGAATTGGGCAAAGAGATGGGTGTCTCCGGTACCCCCGCTATTGTCACGAGTTCGGGGGAGCTGATACCGGGTTATCGTCCCGCCGCAGCACTGGTTGCGCTACTAGGCCTTGATTGAGCGCTAACTGACGAGGCGACTTAACTCCCGTGGACACTCACTTTCAACGCATCGAGCGCTTACCCCCTTACGTCTTTAATATCATTGGAGACTTGAAGCAGGCGGCGCGTGCGCGTGGCGAAGATATTATTGACTTCGGCATGGGCAACCCGGATCAGCCGACGCCTGAGCATATTGTCGAAAAACTCCGTGAGACGGTGTCTCGGGGTGATACGCATCGGTATTCCCAATCTAAGGGGATACCCAGATTGCGCAAGGCCATGTCTGATTGGTACGCCACGCGTTATTCGGTTGACATCGACCCTGAAACAGAAGCGATCGTCACATTGGGCTCCAAAGAGGGCTTGGCGCATTTGGCTTTGGCGACCACCGGGGTAGGCGATGCCATTTTGGTCCCCAACCCGAGTTATCCGATACATCCTTATGGCTTTGTCATCTCGGGCGCTGACCTGCGTCATGTCCCGATGGAAAGTGAAGCCGGCTTTATCGATGAGCTCGAGCAAGCCATCCGCAATACGTATCCCAAACCCAAAATGCTGGTGCTCAATTTTCCCTCTAATCCAACCGGGCATTGCGTTGAGTTACCGTTTTTTGAGCGGATTGTAGAGATCGCGCGGCAGAATGCCATTTGGGTGGTGCATGATTTGGCCTACGCGGATTTGGTTTTTGATGGCTACAAGGCGCCCAGCATTCTGCAAGTGCCCGGTGCACGAGACATTGCGGTCGAGTTTTTCACCTTATCAAAGAGTTACAACATGCCGGGTTGGCGTGTGGGATTTTGCTGCGGTAACGCCGAATTAATCGCCGCGCTTACCCGCATTAAGTCTTATCTAGACTACGGCATTTTTACACCGGTACAGGTAGCGGCCATTGCCGCCCTCGAGGGTGACCAGCAGTGTGTCAGCGACATCTGTGCGACCTACCAGCGCCGCAGAGATGTGTTGTGCCAGGGGCTGAATGAAGCAGGCTGGCCAGTGGTGCCACCGAAAGCCACTATGTTTGTTTGGGCGGCCATTCCTGAGGCGTTCCGGCACATGGGTTCTGTCGAGTTCAGTAAGCTCTTGCTGCAGCAAGGGGGTGTGGCGGTATCGCCCGGAATTGGATTTGGCGAGTATGGCGAGGGATTCGTGCGTTTTGGCTTGATCGAAAACGAGCACCGGACGCGGCAAGCGGTTCGAGGTATTAAGCGCGTGTTACGCGCGGGTCCCCCTCAGACGGCCGAAGGGGGTTCGACATGAGTACTGAGGACCTGAGAGTGGGTCTCTGTGGTGTCGGGACTGTGGGGCTCGCTACAGTGCAGATATTACGTGATCAGCGCGCTACGTTGGCGGCGCGTTGTGGACAGACCGTGTCGATAACCCACGTTGGCGCGCGCAGAGAGATACCGCAGCATGATTATGCCGCCGCGCGAGTCAGTCGTGATGTCATGGAGGTGGCGCGCGATCCTGATGTCGATGTCCTGGTCGAGTTAATTGGAGGGACGACGGTTGCCCGCGACCTGATCAAGCTGGCCATTGAGCAAGGCAAGCATGTGGTGACGGCCAATAAGGCCCTGATTGCCGAACATGGCAACGAATTAATCCACCTCGCCGAGCAGGCGGGGGTCCAGCTACGTTTTGAAGCCGCGGTAGCGGGTGGGATTCCGGTCATTAAAACGCTCCGTGAAGCCATGGCGGCCAATGAGGTGTCAGAAGTCGCGGGCATCATCAACGGCACCGGCAATTTCATCTTGACTGAAATGAGTACGAAGGGGCGTTCCTACGAGGATGTCTTAGCGGAGGCGCAAGCCTTGGGTTACGCCGAAGCGGATCCCACTTTTGACGTGGACGGAACCGATGCGGCGCACAAGTTGGTGATACTGGCTTCACTGGCCTTTGGACTGCCGCTTGATGTTGATGCGCCCGTGAAGCAGGGCATTCAAGCGATCACGCCTGAAGATCTCGAATTTGCGGCGTCGATGGGTTATCGCGTGAAGCATCTGGGCATTGCGCGCCGGCAGGGCGATCGTGTCGAGATGCGCGTGCACCCCACACTGATTCCTGAGCAAAAGCAGTTGGCAAACGTCGATGGTGTGCTCAATGCGATCATGATCAAAGGAGATGCCGTCGGCGAGTTGGTATTAGTGGGCCCGGGTGCTGGCGGCGCTGCCACTGCATCTGCGGTGTGCGCCGATCTCGCTGACATTGCGAGGACTCCTGCGGGGAATGGACCGGCCCTGGGTGTGCCGATGGCGCAATTGACATCACAAACGTTGATGCCTGCGGATGAGATCGCGAGCGAATGGTACGTTCGATTGACCGCGAGTGATTGCGCAGGGGTCATGTCTGATATCACTCATGTGCTGGCAAACCACAATGTGAGTATCGAATCGTTGCTTCAGAATCCGCCACAAGAGGGCCAAGCTACGGTCGCCATTGTCCTGTTGACCCATGTCGCGTCGGCGTCCGTAATGACTGCAGTGATGAAAGAGATTACGGCGCTTGCAGAGGTGCAGCCAGACTTTACGTTGCTCCGAGTGGAAGCCTTCGATCAGTGAGGAATATGAGTAGGATGGGGAGCTGGCAATGAGTATCCGATATCTCAGTACCCGCGGTCAGGCACCCGCCTTAGATTTTGAAGGCGCCTTACTGGCTGGGCTTGCACGCGATGGCGGCCTTTATTTACCTGAGACACTGCCTCGTTTTACACCAGCTGACCTGGCCGCCATGCGCGATTTGTCCTATCCGGAGCTGGCAACCACTATTATTGCGCCCTTTGTAGAGGGCAGCATCGATCATCAAACCTTATCAAGGCTGGCAGCAGAGTCTTATCAGGATTTTCGTCACCAGGCGGTGGCGCCGCTCCTCCAGCTCGATCAGGATCAGTGGTTGCTTGAGCTGTTTCACGGACCGACACTGGCGTTTAAAGATTTTGCACTGCAACTGCTAGGACGGTTGCTGAGTCATGTGTTGGCGCGGCGCGGCGAGCGGGTAGTGATCATGGGGGCAACGTCCGGCGATACGGGCAGCGCCGCCATTGAGGGCTGTCGCCATTCTGACAACGTGGATATTTTTATCCTATACCCCGAGGGCAGAGTGTCTGATGTGCAGCGCCGGCAAATGACAACGGTGCAGGCTGACAACGTTTATAACTTAGCGATTAAAGGCAATTTTGATGACTGCCAGGCGTTGGTGAAAGCCAGTTTTGTCGCCGATCAATTCTTGCCCGATGGACGCTCTTTGGTCGCCGTAAACTCGATCAACTGGGCGCGAATCATGGCGCAAATTGTGTACTATTTTTACGCTGCTTTTGCCGTAGGCGGACCCGAGCGAGCGGTTAACTTTTCGGTTCCGACCGGAAATTTTGGTGACATCTATGCGGGGTATTTGGCGCATCGTATGGGTCTGCCAATTAACAATCTCGTGATTGCGACGAATCGCAATGATGTGTTGCATCGTATGCTCACAACCGGAACCTATGAACGCCAAGCGATCGAAGCGTCGTTATCGCCTAGCATGGATATTTCGGTGTCCTCTAATTTTGAGAGACTGCTTTTTGATCTGTATGACCGTGACGCTGAACAGGTCGCGCAGTTGATGAGTGATTTTGCGAGGGGCCATATTACGCTGAGCGATCGAGCACTGAGCCAGGCTCAGGCGCTCTTTAGCAGCGCTCGCATTGATGACGAAGAGACCTGCGAGGAGATTCGCTTCATTTGGGAACGCACCGGACAATTGGTAGACCCACATACCGCTATCGGCACCCGCGCCGCGCGGTTGTGCGCGAAAAAAACCGATGGGCCGATGGTCACTTTAGCCACCGCGCATCCCGCTAAATTTCCAGCGGCCGTCGCCAAAGCCCAAACGGGTCAAGTGCCGTCGCTGCCCGATCATC
>OBPT01000313.1_pt1 | contig 15005 bp, 10 predicted proteins | sample 1534671 | NCBI WGS metagenome assembly OBPT01 (sample SAMEA3275494, study PRJEB22092) | marine metagenome | biome: ENVO:00000447 marine biome; feature: ENVO:00002042 Surface water; material: ENVO:00002010 seawater | collected 2014-06-21T11:00:00+00 | depth 1 m | reverse complement strand
GTCGCCTTTAATCCCAACAGAGGATACCCGGCCAAAACCCCGTTTTGCATCTGCTCTTCGATACCTTTCTGTACCGCTGGAATATACTCTCTGGGGACGCTACCGCCAACAATCTCGTTGACGAACTCCAAACCGTCGGCGCCGTTGTCATCTGCAGGCTCAAACCGAATCCAAACGTGCCCGTACTGACCACGACCGCCCGATTGGCGAACAAACTTTCCTTCCACTTCGACCGTATTCTTTATGCGCTCACGATAGGCAACCTGTGGCTTACCGATGTTAGCCTGCACACTGAATTCACGGCGCATGCGATCAACAATAATGTCTAGGTGCAATTCACCCATGCCGGAAATAATCGTCTGCCCCGTTTCCTCGTCTGTTTTGACCCGAAACGAGGGGTCTTCTTGCGCAAGCTTACCGAGAGCAACACCCATTTTGTCTTGATCAGCCTGCGAGCGTGGTTCAACCGCCACTGATATTACGGGCTCAGGAAACTCCATCCGTTCCAGAATAATGGGATGATCAATCGAACAGAGCGTGTCTCCGGTGGTGACATCTTTTAAGCCAACCGCAGCCGCAATGTCACCCGCTAGACAAATTTTGATCTCTTCGCGACTATTCGCGTGCATTTGCACCATGCGACCTATTCGCTCTTTCTTACCTTTCACCGAGTTATAAACTGCTGTACCACTCTCGAGCGTACCCGAATAGACTCTGAAAAAGGTCAGTGTGCCCACGAATGGATCGGTGGCAATTTTAAACGCCAGGGCCGCAAAGGGCGCCGAATCATCAGCCTGCCGTGTACTCACGGTTTCGGCGTCTTCCAAGGTCCCTTCAATAGCTTTCACTTCGGTAGGCGATGGCATGAAGTCGATTACAGCATCAAGCATCGCTTGAACACCTTTGTTTTTAAACGCCGAACCGCCGAGCACGGGAATGATTTCATTGGCGAGCGTGCGAGCGCGAATACCCTGTTTAATCTCAGAGTCAGTTAAGGTCTCACCCTCGAGGTATTTATTCATTATCTCTTCATTTGCTTCCGCTGCGGCTTCGACCATTTCTTCGCGCATGGCTTCCATTTGCTCAACCAGCTCTGCAGGCACGTCTTGATACTCGAAAGTCATACCTTGGTCAGCAGTGTTCCAAATAATCGCCTTACGTTTTATGAGATCAATGACCCCAACAAAATCGTCTTCTGCACCGATTGTCATTTGGAGTGGGACCGGATTGGCGCCAAGTCGATCACGAAGCTGCGAGACGACTCGCTCGAAATTGGCCCCAGCGCGATCCATCTTATTCACAAACACCAACCGAGGGACCTCGTACTTATTGGCTTGACGCCAGACAGTCTCTGTTTGTGGTTGGACACCGGAAGTACCACAGAGCACAACGACCGCACCATCGAGTACGCGTAACGAACGCTCTACCTCGATGGTGAAATCGACGTGACCAGGGGTGTCAATAATATTGATGCGATGCTCGGGGTACTGCTGAGTCATGCCAGACCAGAAGCAAGTGGTAGCAGCACTGGTAATAGTGATGCCCCGCTCTTGCTCTTGTTCCATCCAATCCATCGTTGCGGCGCCGTCGTGCACCTCTCCGATTTTGTGGGATAAGCCGGTGTAAAACAAAACGCGCTCTGTCGTTGTGGTTTTCCCCGCATCGACATGCGCGCAAATGCCTATATTTCGATAACGATCAATGGGCGTTTTACGGGCCACAGTAATTCCCCAATAACGTTCGAATAGAGATCTCGAGTCTTAGAAACGAAAGTGCGAGAACGCTTTGTTCGCTTCAGCCATGCGGTGCACGTCTTCACGTTTCTTGACCGCATTTCCTTTGCCCTGAGAAGCATCAATAATCTCACCTGCCAAACGCTGGCGCATCGACTTCTCACCACGGTTGCGGGCGTACTCAACCAACCAGCGCATAGAGAGCGCAACGCGGCGTGCAGGACGCACTTCGACTGGTACTTGATAAGTCGCTCCACCAACACGTCGAGCTTTCACTTCGACCATAGGGGCAATATTCTCGAGAGCTTCATCAAAAGCTTCGATAGGATCTTTACTCAACTTCTCTTGAACGATGGTAAGTGCACCGTAAACGATACTCTCGGCAACGGACTTCTTACCGCTAACCATCACGTGGTTCATGAACTTAGCAATTGTAACATTACCAAACTTGGGATCAGGCAATACTTCACGTTTTGCGACAACGCGTCTTCTTGGCATACTCTTCTCTCTTCAGGTAACCCAAGCACTGGTCTGCCACTAAAAGGTGGGAGAGGCAGAGACTTGGCCTTACTGTTAAGTTACCGCTGAGGGTAACCGCTTAATGTTACGACTTAATTACTTAGGCCGCTTGGTTCCGTACTTCGATCGTGCTTGTTTTCGATTCGCAACGCCTGAGGTATCAAGGCTACCGCGAACGGTGTGATATCGAACCCCTGGTAAGTCTTTAACACGACCTCCACGGATCAATACAACGCTGTGCTCCTGCAAATTGTGGCCTTCACCACCAATGTAGGAAGACACTTCGTAGCCATTGGTTAAGCGCACACGACACACTTTCCGAAGCGCTGAGTTTGGCTTTTTAGGGGTGGTGGTGTACACCCGTGTACAGACACCTCGGCGCTGCGGACAGGCCTGAAGTGCTGGGACGTCGCTTTTTGCGACTTTGCGCTTGCGCGGCTTGCGCACAAGCTGGTTAATCGTTGCCATGCATTTAACTCCGATTGTTACATCCGGCCGAGGCCGGACCACTTTTGCCCGTCAAGAGCAGCTAAAATAAGGAGGCGGCATTCTATAGAGGCCACCTCTAACCGTCAAGCTTCGTCTAAATCCGCGTCGTCAATCGCGGCAACCACATCAGCCCGCAACGCCTCGGTCAGTGCCGCTTCGATATCCTGAGCACTGACTTTCATCTCGTTACCAACTTCACGCTTCTTACGTCGCTCCTCGTGATACGTGAGACCTGTACCCGCTGGGATGAGACGACCGACAACGACGTTTTCTTTCAAACCTCGTAGATAGTCACGCTTCCCTGTCACAGCCGCTTCCGTTAAGACTCGTGTTGTCTCTTGGAACGATGCAGCAGAGATGAAGCTTTCTGTCGCCAATGACGCCTTGGTAATACCGAGCAATTCGCGTTCACCCGCAGCAGGGATTAAACCCTTCTCAAGCAATCGCTCGTTCTCTTCCAACAGGGTCACGTACTCAATCTGCTCACCTTTAATCAAAGACGAATCACCAGAGTTGGTCACGATGACCTTGCGAAGCATCTGACGCACGATCACTTCAACGTGCTTATCGTTGATCTTCACACCTTGAAGTCGATAGACCTCTTGAATCTCGTTAACGATATATTTCGCGAGTTCTTCGATTCCTTTCAGTCGCAAAATATCGTGTGGGCTCATTGGGCCTTCGGAAACGATTTCCCCTTTTTCGACTAACTCGCCCTCAAACACGGACAAGTTACGCCACTTAGGAATCAGCGCCTCGTAGTGTGTTGAACCATCTTCTAGCACACTGCCGTCCGCAGGCGTGATCATTAACCGACGCTTGCCTTTGGTCTCTTTACCAAAGCTCACAGTACCGCTGATCTCTGCAAGAATGGCTGGCTCTTTGGGCCGTCTCGCCTCGAACAGGTCAGCAACACGAGGTAGACCACCGGTGATGTCACGCGTTTTCGAACCTTCTTGAGGTATTCGAGCGATAACGTCACCAATCTCTACTCGAGCGCCGTTCTCGAGAGACACCCACGATCCGGGTGGCAAAAAGTAGTGTGCGGGCACATTAGTGCCTGCCAAACAAAGCTCGTTACCCTCTTCATCGACCAGGGTCACCGCCGGTCTGATATCTTTACCCGCTGCAGGTCGCTCACCGGCATCCATCACGGTAATGCTGGATAGTCCTGTAAGCTCATCGGTCTGACGCTTAACAGTGATGCCATCTTCCATCCCTGCAAACTTCACAGTTCCGGCAACCTCAGTGATAATCGGGTGTGTATGGGGATCCCAAGTGGCCACCACGTCGCCCGCTGCAATCGCAGCGTGATCGCTAACAACCAGGTTGGCACCATATGGCAATCGATAACGCTCTTTCTCGCGTCCTTTAACGTCGAGGACCGATAGCTCACCAGAACGAGAAACAGCCACCAATGACCCGTCAACACGCTGCACGGTTTTCAAGTTGTGGAGTCGCACCGTACCTTCATTCAGGACGCGGATGTTATCCGCAGCCGTAGCACGAGATGCCGCACCACCGATGTGGAACGTTCTCATGGTGAGCTGTGTACCAGGCTCTCCAATCGACTGCGCCGCAACGACACCAATGGCTTCACCAATGTTGACCTTGTGGCCTCGTGCCAGGTCTCGGCCATAACAAGTAGAACAAATACCGTGTCGTGTTTCACACGTAATGGGCGAACGCACTTCGACTTCGTCGATACCCATTTCCTCAAGTCTTCGGATCCAGGCCTCGTCCAGCATAGTGCCAGCGGTGACTGCAATTTCGTCATCAGTCCCTGGACGAATCAAATCTTTACAGACGATCCGACCCAAAACTCGATCACCGAGTGTCTCAATAATGTCGCCACCATCGATGACCGGGGTCATCAAAATACCAAGATCAGTCCCGCAGTCGTCTTCAGTTACCACCAGATCTTGAGCAACATCAACCAGACGCCGTGTCAGATAACCCGAGTTAGCCGTCTTAAGCGCTGTATCCGCAAGACCTTTACGAGCTCCGTGAGTCGAGATGAAATATTGCAGAACGCTCAGACCTTCACGGAAGTTAGCAGTGATCGGTGTTTCAATAATGGAGCCATCTGGCTTGGCCATCAAACCACGCATACCGGCTAACTGACGAATCTGTGCAGGCGAACCCCGAGCACCTGAATCGGCATAAATAAATACCGAGTTAAACGATGCTTGCTCTTCTTCTTCGCCATCGCGGTTGATGACTTTCTCGGTCGAAAGGCCATCCATCATCGCCTTAGACACCAGGTCGTTAGCGCGTGACCAGATGTCGATCACCTTGTTGTACTTTTCACCTTGAGTCACCAAACCTGCAGCGTACTGGTCCTCGATTTCTTTGACTTCCGCCTCGGCGCCATCGATGATTTTCGCTTTCGCTACGGGAATCTCAAAGTCATTCACACCAATAGACGCGCCAGAGCGAGTCGAATACTCATAACCGGTGTACATCAGCTGGTCGGCAAAAATCACAGTCGCCTTCAAACCCACCACACGGTAACAACGGTTAATGATGCGAGAGATCGCTTTTTTGACCATGGGCTGGTTGACCATATCGTAACCAATACCGGCGGGAACGATTTCCCACAGCAAGGCTCGACCCACAGTCGTATCTGCAATAAATGTGCGCTCAGTTCGATCCGCTTCATCGGACACAACAGTCTCGTGAATACGGACCTTGACCCGAGCCTGCAGCCCTACTTCACCAGAGTGATAGGCGCGATGCACTTCATTCACATTGGCAAAAATGCGCCCTTCACCTTTCGCATTAATTCGCTCTCGGGTCATGTAATACAAACCCAAAACGACGTCTTGTGAGGGTACAATAATCGGGTCGCCGCTCGCAGGTGACAGGATATTGTTAGTCGACATCATCAGTGCCCGAGCCTCGAGCTGAGCTTCGATGGTTAATGGCACGTGAACCGCCATCTGATCACCGTCGAAGTCAGCGTTATACGCTGCACAGACCAGAGGATGCAGTTGTATTGCCTTACCTTCGATCAATACCGGCTCGAAAGCTTGGATGCCAAGGCGGTGGAGTGTAGGAGCTCGGTTCAGGAGTACCGGGTGCTCTCGAATAACATCAGCGAGAATATCCCAAACCTCGGGTGGCTCGCGCTCGACCATTTTCTTCGCTGCCTTGATTGTCGTCGCCAAACCACGGTGCTCAAGCTTGCCAAAAATAAAGGGCTTGAACAGTTCTAACGCCATTTTCTTGGGCAGACCACACTGATGTAACTTCAGTGCAGGACCGGTCACAATCACGGAACGACCCGAGTAATCGACTCGCTTACCTAACAAGTTCTGACGGAAACGACCTTGCTTGCCCTTGATCATATCTGCGAGCGACTTCAGAGGACGCTTATTCGAACCCGTGATAGCACGGCCACGGCGGCCGTTGTCGAGTAGGGCATCAACAGCTTCTTGCAACATACGTTTTTCGTTGCGCACGATGATGTCTGGTGCGTTCAAATCGAGTAGACGCTTCAAACGGTTGTTACGGTTGATCACCCTTCGGTACAGATCATTGAGGTCTGAAGTTGCAAAGCGACCCCCTTCAAGCGGCACCAATGGGCGTAAATCAGGTGGTAAGACAGGCAGAGCATTCAGTACCATCCACTCGGGTTTGTTGCCGGAGCTTGCAAAAGCCTCCATCAACTTCAACCGCTTCGAGAGTTTTTTGATCTTAGTTTCTGAATTCGTCGCAGGGATTTCTTCCCGCAATTCAACGATCTCGCGCTCGAGATCCAGCTGCTTCATGAGGTCTTGAATCGCTTCCGCGCCCATCTTGGCGACAAACTCGTCACCAAACTCTTCCATCGCCTCGTAGTATTGCTCATCTGACAACAACTGGCCGTACTCAAGCCCAGTCATACCGGGATCAGTCACGATGTAAGATTCAAAATAAAGAACCCGCTCGATATCACGCAGCGTCATATCTAATAGCAGGCCAATCCGCGAAGGTAATGACTTCAAAAACCAAATGTGAGCGACAGGACTTGCCAGCTCGATGTGGCCCATACGCTCACGTCTGACTTTAGCAAGCGCCACTTCAACGCCACACTTCTCGCAGATCACACCGCGATGCTTCAGCCGCTTATACTTACCGCACAAGCACTCATAATCTTTTACTGGTCCAAAAATTTTAGCGCAAAACAAGCCGTCACGCTCTGGCTTGAAGGTTCGATAATTGATGGTTTCAGGCTTTTTGACTTCGCCATACGACCAAGAACGAACCATTTCAGGCGACGCTAAGCCAATGCGTATTGCATCGAACTCATCAGTCTGCCCCTGTGACTTTAAGATGTTAAGTAAGTCTCTCAAGGCTTTTCCTCCACGAGGGTGTTAGTGCCGGGGCGCCTCAGCGCCCACCCAATATTAACGGTCTAGTCGTTTTCCAACTCAATATCGATTCCAAGCGAGCGAATCTCTTTGACCAACACGTTAAAGGACTCGGGCATGCCCGGCTCCATACGATGATCACCATCAACAATATTTTTGTACATTTTGGTACGTCCAGCCACGTCGTCAGACTTGACTGTCAACATCTCTTGCAGCGTGTAAGCCGCGCCGTATGCTTCTAAGGCCCAGACTTCCATTTCCCCGAATCGCTGCCCACCAAACTGCGCTTTACCGCCCAGAGGCTGCTGTGTCACGAGCGAGTAGGAGCCTGTCGAACGCGCATGCATTTTGTCATCAACCAAGTGGTTAAGTTTCAGCATATACATGTAGCCGACCGTAACGGGGCGCTCAAATTGCTGACCGGTTCGCCCGTCGTACAGCGTAAATTGACCGCTTTCAGGCATATCAGCCAAAGCTAACAGTGCCTTGATCTCACTCTCGGCTGCGCCATCGAAGACAGGTGTCGCCATCGGTACGCCTTTGCGCAAGTTCTGCGCCAGCGTCCGAACTTCGTCATCAGTCAGCGAGTTCAGGTCTTCAGTCCGACCTGCACCGTTGTTGTATATCTTGTCTAGGAAGGCCCGCAGATCAGCGACTTCTCGCTGCTCTTCGATCATCGTATTGATTTTCTCCCCTAGACCTCGTGCCGCCATTCCCAAATGCGTCTCAAGGATCTGACCAACGTTCATTCGCGATGGCACACCAAGTGGATTGAGAACAATGTCGACCGGCTCACCATGCTCGTCGAAAGGCATATCCTCGACAGGCATAATGACCGAGATCACGCCCTTGTTACCGTGACGACCCGCCATTTTATCGCCTGGCTGAATTCGTCGCTTAATAGCGAGGTAGACTTTGACGATTTTTAAAACGCCTGGCTGCAGATCATCACCTGTTTGGAGTTTGCGCTTTTTGTCTTCGAAGCGCTCCTCAAGCAGACGATTCTCTTCCTCAAGCTGTTTTTCAGAGGACGCTAATAACGCGTTCACGTCAGCGTCATCGGTTTTGATCTTAAACCACAGATCACGATCCAACTCTGCCAGTATTGCCTCTGACAATACGGTGCCTTTAGATAGACCAGCGCCACTGAGGGTTTTTTTGCCCTGTAGGTGCGAGCTCAATCGGGCAAAAACGGCTTCTTCAAAGATCCGATACTCTTCTTTCAAATCTTTTCGGAAACTGTTCAGCTGGTGATTCTCGATCTCGCGCGCCCGTGAATCCTTCTCAAGCCCATCTCTAGTGAAGACTTGAACATCGATCACAGTACCCTTGGTGCTTGATGGCACTCGCAGCGAAGTGTCTTTTACATCAGACGCTTTCTCGCCGAAAATCGCACGCAGTAGCTTCTCTTCTGGCGTCAACTGAGTTTCGCCTTTAGGCGTAACCTTACCAACCAGAATATCGCCTGGCTCTACCTCAGCACCGATATAAACAATACCCGACTCATCCAATTTGGACAGAGCACTTTCACCAACATTGGGGATATCCGCAGAGATTTCCTCTGAACCCAATTTGGTATCACGCGCTATACAGGTCAACTCTTGAATATGAATCGAGGTAAACCGGTCTTCTTTTACTACGCGCTCAGAAACCAAAATCGAGTCTTCGAAGTTGTATCCATTCCAAGGCATGAAGGCGATGCGCATGTTTTGACCCAGCGCCAAATCACCCATGTCAACCGAAGGTCCGTCAGCCAGGACATCTCCACGCTCAACGACGTCACCTTTGTTCACAATGGCGCGTTGATTGATACAGGTATTTTGGTTGGAGCGTGTGTATTTCACCAAATTGTAAATATCGACAGGTGCTTCATCACCCTGAGCTTCGGAGTTATTGACCCGCACAACGATGCGACTTGCATCCACTGAGTCGACCACGCCCGAGCGCTTAGCAACAACGCAGACCCCGGAATCCCGGGCTACGTAACGCTCCATACCTGTTCCAACAAGCGGCTTATCACTCACCAAAGTCGGAACGGCTTGACGCTGCATGTTAGAACCCATGAGTGCGCGGTTAGCGTCGTCATGCTCCAAGAATGGAATTAGTGCTGCAGCAATAGATACAACCTGCTTAGGCGACACATCCATGTAATCGATACGCTCTGGCGGCATCACCGTAAATTCATTCATGTGTCGAACAGCGACCAAATCGTCGGTGAATCGACCTTTCTTATCGACTGTCGCCGATGCCTGAGCAATAACGTGCTCCGCCTCATTGATCGCCGATAGGTACTCGATATCATCGGTTACCTGTCCGTCGACAACGCGACGGTATGGCGTCTCTAGAAAACCGTACTCGTTGGTCCGTGCATACGCCGCCAACGAATTGATCAAACCAATGTTTGGACCTTCAGGGGTCTCAATTGGGCAGACTCGACCGTAGTGCGTGGGGTGTACATCGCGCACTTCGAAACCAGCGCGCTCGCGCGTCAGTCCGCCTGGACCAAGAGCCGATACACGACGCTTGTGAGTCACCTCAGACAGCGGGTTGTTTTGATCCATGAACTGCGACAATTGGCTCGAACCAAAGAACTCCTTCACCGCCGCAGATACAGGCTTCGCGTTAATAAGATCTTGCGGCATCAAACCTTCGCTCTCAGCCATTGAGAGACGTTCCTTGACCGCGCGCTCAACCCGCACCAAGCCCACTCGGAATTGGTTTTCCGCCATTTCACCAACCGATCGTACACGGCGGTTACCGAGATGGTCGATGTCATCAACGACACCTTTACCATTTCGAATCGACACTAGCATTCGCAATACATCGACGATATCTGATCGATCTAAAATACCAGAGCCTTCAACAGCTTCTCGCCCCAAACGCCGGTTGAATTTCATCCGACCAACGGTCGAGAGGTCATAGCGATCAGGAGAGAAGAATAAGTTTTGGAATAAGTTCTCTGCCGACTCTTTTGTTGGCGGCTCGCCAGGACGCATCATGCGATAGATCTCGACCAGCGCCTCTAGCTCATTGCGGGTCGCATCTTGACGTAGGGTGTCGCTGAGGAAAGGACCACAATCGAGATCATTCGTGTGAAGCGTCTCGATTTTTTTCACGCCAGCGTCTAGCATAATTTGGAGTGTGTCTGCTGTGAGTTCAGTATTGCACTCGACCAGAACCTCGCCTGTCTTTTCATCGACAAAATTCTTTGCCAGCGCCAAGCCGTACACGTACTCAGCAGGAATCTCTAAAGTTTTAACTTTGGCTTTTTCGAGCTCACGGATGTGACGCGCGGTAATTCGACGCCCCTGCTCCACAATCACTTTTTTGCCAATCTTGATATCAAAGCTTGCGATATCACCACGCAGGCGCTCAGGAATCAGCGTCATCGTAAACGTGGTCGCGTTATTGACTTTGAACTCATTGACATCAAAGAACATATCCAGAATTTCTTCTGAACTGTAGCCTAAGGCTCTCAGTAATACGGTCGCCGGCAATTTGCGACGGCGGTCGATTCTGACAAAAACCTGATCTTTTGGATCAAATTCAAAATCTAACCAGGAACCACGGTAAGGGATGATGCGCGCCGAATATAAGAGTTTGCCAGAAGAGTGAGTCTTGCCCTTATCATGGTCAAAAAAGACACCCGGTGAGCGATGTAACTGAGACACGATGACCCGCTCTGTACCATTAATCACAAAGGTACCGTTCTCGGTCATCAGCGGAATTTCACCCATGTAGACATCTTGCTCTTTGATGTCTTTAATCGCCTTACTCGACGAATCCTTATCGTAAATAATCAATCGCACTTTGACTCGCAAAGCGCAGGCATAGGTGACACCACGGAGCTGACACTCGCTCACGTCAAATGTTGGGGCGCCAAGTTTGTAATCGACATACTCCAGCGCCGCATTACCGCTGTAGCTAGCGATCGGGAAAACAGACTGAAATGCAGCATGTAACCCGTGCTCGCCTCGCTGATCAGCAGGAATTCCCTGCTGAGTAAATTTCTTGTAGGAATCCAGCTGAATCGCCAATAGATAAGGGATATCCATTACATTAGGTAGGGATCCAAACTCTTTTCGAATACGTTTCTTCTCTGTGTACGAGTAAGCCATCAGTACTCTCCAGCCTCTTTTTTGCCACCGCGTCCGATTCCTCGGTCCGCTACCACCTTTTCAGGCGCTCTGATGCACGCTGTTGCTGCACCCACAAAAATATCCCGCTAAAAGCAGGAAAAGGCCGGCAAGCAAAATTGCTTACCAGCCCATTTTGAACCCGTGTTAAAACAGGGGTTCGGCACTTCTTTACTTGAGCTCGACCGTGCCGCCCGCTTCTTCAAGTTGCTTCTTGATATCTTCCGCCTCGTCTTTTGAAGCGCCTTCTTTGATCGGCGATGGTGCACCGTCAACCAAACCTTTTGCTTCTTTCAGACCCAAGCCAGTCACTGCACGGACGACTTTGATGACGTTTACTTTCTTATCGCCCGACGCTGTCAACACAACATCGAACTCAGTCTGCTCAGCTGCCGCAGCACCGCCGGCATCGCCAGCTGTCGCAGCAGGAGCTGCCGCTACCGCTGCCGCAGCAGTAACACCGAACTTCTCTTCCATTGCTGAAATCAACTCAACAACATCCATCACAGACATTGCTGCGATTGCTTCTAATATATCGTCTTTAGATAAAGCCATTGCTTCTCTCCTAGTTCTCTAAATGTTAAAAAAAAGCTGACTATGCGGCTTCTTTTTGATCTTTGACTGCTGCCACTGTGCGCACCAGTTTTCCAGGTACTTCGTTCATGGTTTGTACCAACTTCGTGACCGGCGCCTTCATCACACTCATCAACATCGATAGAGCCTGATCTCGGGTCGGCAACTTCGCCAACACATCCAATTGATTCGCACCCAGTAACTGACCACTGACCGCCAATGCTTTGACTTCGAACTTAGGGTTTTCCTTCGCGAAGTCTTTGAACAACCGCGCTGCAGCACCGGGATCTTCCATCGAAAATCCAAACAGTGAAGGACCGACCAGAGTATCGTTTGCACACTCGTAGTCAGTACCTTGCAGAGCTCGTTTAGCAAGGGTATTCCGCACAACACGGAGGACCACATTGCTCTCACGAGCTTTGCTGCGCAGGACGGTCATAGCATCCACTGAAACACCGCGTGCATCTGCGATGACCAATGAAAGCGCACTGGTGGCTGTCTCGCTAACTTCAGCAACGATTGCTTTTTTGTCTTCGAGTCTAATTGCCACTGGTTTTCTCCTGGCTTACTTAACATGTTGTGCCGAGGCACAACTCCAATGTGGTGAAAACATACACCATCTGCGTAGGAGGCATTGCCATTAAACCGCTTCGTTCACGGTACCTACGGTCTTTGATGGCCTATAAATGAGTAGCTTAGAACTCGACTACTTAATCTAAAGACCTCAAAGGTAGCAGGTTTCCCTGCCCGCCTCCTCCATGAGGCTATCAGCGCTGGCCCGAGGGCTTGACGCTTAAATATCGAGAGCGCTGTGCTCTATAGTAATACCGGGGCCCATCGTGGTAGAGAGCGTTACTTTCTTCATGTACACGCCTCTTGATGCCGCGGGTTTCGCCTTCTTAAGGTCCGACAGGACCGCCTGAAGATTGCCCTTGATGGCTTCAAAATCGAAGGATACTTTTCCGATACCGCCGTGAATGATGCCGTTCTTATCGGTTCGATAACGCATCTGACCAGCTTTGGCATTCTTAACGGCCGTCACCACATCTGGGGTAACAGTGCCGGTCTTTGGGTTTGGCATTAAGCCGCGAGGGCCTAAGATTTGGCCAAGCTGACCGACCACTCTCATTGCGTCAGGCGAGGCAACGACGACATCAAAGTCCATCATCCCACCTTTCACCAGCTCAGCTAGGTCATCCATACCAACGAAATCCGCCCCAGCCTCTTTCGCTTGATCTGCTGCAGCGCCTTGCGCAAATACGGCAACGCGAACGTCACTACCCGTCCCGAAAGGCAAAGTAGTAGCGCCACGAACAGCCTGATCAGATTTACGTGCATCGATACCGAGATTCACGGCCACTTCCACCGACTCGACGAATTTAGCCGTTGCACACTCTTTTAATAGAGCAACAGCCGCTTCGAGTGAATATACTTTGTCCGCGTCGACTTTTTCTCGGATCGCACGCTGACGCTTTGATAACTTAGCCATGATCAAGACTCCTCTACTTCGATGCCAGCTGAACGAGCGCTACCCGCAATAGTGCGAACGGCAGCATCCATATCAGCAGCGGTCAGATCAGGCCACTTCTGTGTGGCAACATCTTCGAGCTGAGCGCGATTCACCTTGCCCACTTTATGCGTGTTGGGTGTCGGCGAACCTTTTGAGAGTCCCGCCACTTTTCGCAGTAATACCGATGCAGGAGGCGTCTTCTTGATAAAGGTAAAAGAGCGATCACTGTAAACTGTGATCACCACAGGAATTGGCAGACCAGGCTCTAAGCTCTGGGTCTCGGCGTTAAACGCCTTACAGAATTCCATGATATTCACGCCGTGCTGACCCAGTGCGGGGCCGACTGGCGGACTTGGGTTAGCCTGTCCGGCTGCAACTTGCAGCTTGATGTAGGCTTGTACTTTCTTTGCCATAGTGTCCTCTCTTGGGTAATAGCGCTCTACCTGCCTAAATCAGCGTCGAGCTCCCCTGTTTATTGCGGTTTCCCGCCTTCCGAAAGCGCTGATCGCGCTGCCCTTGATCAGGTCTTTTCGACCTGACCAAATTCCAATTCAACCGGCGTTGACCGACCGAAAATGAGAACCGCAACGTTGAGTCTGCTTTTCTCGTAATTCACTTCTTCTACCACGCCGTTGAAGTCATTAAATGGACCATCAACAACTCTCACCATTTCACCGGGCTCAAACAAGGTCTTCGGCCTAGGCTTCTCAGTGCCATCTTCAACACGTCGCAGTATCGCCTGAGCCTCAGCTTCAGTAATCGGCGCTGGCGCATCAGCCTTACCGCCAATAAAACCCATCACCCTGGGCGTCTCTTTTACAAGGTGCCAAGTGTCATCGCCGAGCTCCATCTGTACTAGCACATAGCCTGGGAAGAACTTACGCTCGCTTTTCCGCTTTTGGCCATTTTTCATTTCGACCACTTCTTCGGTCGGCACTAGCACTTCTCCGAATCGATCGGTCATATTGTGCAGTTCGATACGCTCTTTCAGAGCGACCGCTACTTTCTTTTCATAACCAGAGTACGCATGAACCACGTACCAACGCATAGACATTGGCAATTCCTTCGTTTCGTTATGCTATAACAAGCGACACAAGCCAACCGAGCAGAGAGTCTAACCCCCACAAGAACAGCGCCACCACCAATACAAAGGCCACCACAATCAAGGTTGTTTGCACCGTTTCCTGGCGCGTTGGCCACACTACTTTGCGAATTTCAGTGCGTGATCCCTTGATCAAAGCCCAAACGGCATGTCCTTTCTGAGTGGTTACCGCAATAGCGCCTGCCACTAGCGCCAACACCAATAGGGCCAGAACGCGATACAGCAACGATTCGTCTGAGAAATAGCTGTTGCCATAGACGCCAGCACCAATCAGAAGCGCTATCAGACCCCACTTCACCGAATCAAATTTTGATGCTGCTGCCTCTGTACTCATCTTTTACCCTACTGCGCTCTTAGACTTCCCGCCAATAAATGGCAGGCCAGGAGGGAATCGAACCCCCAACCTGCGGTTTTGGAGACCGCCGCTCTGCCAATTGAGCTACTGGCCTAACATGTTCACTCGTATAATCAGACGACAAAGCCGAACAGCTCATTGGAGCAGTTCGGCTCAATCGGCCAGCCTAAGCTGGTATGGTTTAGGCGATGATTTTTGCTACAACGCCAGCACCAACCGTTCGTCCACCTTCA
>OBPT01000306.1_pt1 | contig 15228 bp, 11 predicted proteins | sample 1534671 | NCBI WGS metagenome assembly OBPT01 (sample SAMEA3275494, study PRJEB22092) | marine metagenome | biome: ENVO:00000447 marine biome; feature: ENVO:00002042 Surface water; material: ENVO:00002010 seawater | collected 2014-06-21T11:00:00+00 | depth 1 m | reverse complement strand
TATAAGGCTATTACCTAAATTAACCATCTTTACTGCGGTTGTATTGCCCATCCACGAGCCAGAGCTGATGCCTTTGTAAACCCCGTAAGACATAGCCACTACAGCAAGTGCAATAGCCCACTCAGGTCCGATAATCTCTGCTAATTTCTGCATAGCAAAGCCGATCACAACACTGACAATGATCTTTCCTAGTATGAATTGGGCTAACGCAATAATAGCTGCGGTTGCAGCAGCAGCCGTAGCTGCTGTGGCAATCGCGGCAAAGTAAGCTTTTAGTGTGGCTCCGTAGGTAAACCAAGCCAAAACTACTGCTACGATGGCTAAAACAATTTTAAATGCGCCGCGTTGATACCACTTAACCTTTTGAATTACATGCGAGTTAAAGACTAAGTTGAGTGAGACAAAGTAAAGATGTTCTCTTTTAAGAATATTTAGTTTTTTAGCAACGTTATAGTCAATAGGTATAAGCAACCTATCGTCGTTTGCACCGCCCTCTACAAACTTTTTGCCATTTAAAGCAATAGGAAATCGTATTTGTGGATTAGTAATCTTTATCTCTTCGTAGACGCCAGGATTCCATTCACCGTCTATTTCTGCTCCTGGGAATAACTGCTTACGAATGTACCTAACATTGCTTTCAATAACCGGGCCTGTATACCTTAATCCCGGCAGAATAGCGGTAACAGCCTGCCCTTTTGATTGGTTGTTTGAAAACATCTCCCCATCAGGAATGTCTCCAGACACTTCTTTGATTTCAATTCGATCAAAACTCAATGACATCGAAAAATCAGCGTCGCTTATTTGTAAAGCGTAAGAATCGCTGCTGCCCGCAGCTAAATCAGCAGCTTGGCTGAAAGGCCTGTTCTGCTCCCACTTAGCCTGTTGATCTTTTTTAATCTCTTTGAAATGCTCGTATAAATACTCAATCTGTATTTGATCGTCTGTGGTGATAGGTACAGCTACCATCATCACAGCTTGCCGAATGTCTTTTACATCGTCGTTTTCATGGATTTGATCTGACATATCTAAATAGTCAAAACCCATCATTTTAGAGAGTTTAACTGTGCCTGCTAGATTTCCAGCACTACTTGTTTTTGCATAATTTTTGGCTTCGTTACGAAAGACAATAAACGGGAAGAAACTGCCTTCGTTGCTGTCAGAAGGTACAAAAATCCTATCTAAATCTGGATATCTTCCTTCAAGAACATCATAAATCCAGTAACCTGTTTCACCATCTTTAGACCACTTAGCTTGGTAGTACTCCCTGTCACTGTCGTATCCAGATAGGTCTAGCTCGTGTGAGCCTTTAATGAGTTCTCTCTCTTTAACTACAGGAGGCTCTACAGGCGGATCTGAGTCTACATAGGTTACTTTTTCGCCTACCCAGTGGATAACAACAGACTCTATGCCCGGACGAACAACGACCTCTTGCTCAATAACCAGATCTGAAGGTTGCGTAATAGAGCCAGGCAGATTAATGAGTCCTTTTCGCTCTGGTGTCCAACCTGAGAAAGGACTGTTTCCAAACACTCCAATAGAAGTTATTTCAGGTATAGATCCTTCACGAATGACTTCACCGTTTTCAACTTGATCTACATCTTGATCATGGTAAGTCACCATTTTATCAAGGTAGACAGGGAACCCTTTTTCCGCTGTTAGCACTGTTAGCTCGTTAGTTGCGGCAACGTGTCCCCAATTCTCTGTTATCCACTTGTAGCCCGCATGTACGTTGTTAAGTGGACGAAACTGCAAGTAATTGATGGTGATGTCGCCTTTATTGACATCTGCACGCAGCGCGGTCCTGGCTTCGCCAAAACCGTCGCTGCTTGATTGAGAAACTACGTTAGGTAAGCCATAAGCATAATTACCGGGCTTAGATGCCCAACGTGCTGCTTTCTCAAAGTTACGGAAGTTGCCGTATAGCGACTCTTGTTGAATAGTCCGAGTAATGTCGGCATCGTCAAAAATAGTTTCGACAATGGCAGAATAGAGCAAGTCAGGAACCAGCTTATCTTCTACCACTCGCACTACTGCAGTATCTACGTAATGCTTTTTCTTACTTGAAAAAATTCCCAATGGAATGCTCCAATAAAAAAGGGGCCGAAGCCCCTTAATGTACAGATTTACTTATATTTATCTGAGGTTTTAGCTAGGTGCGTTGATTCCAGTTAATAGCTTAGTGATAGCTTTACCCACGTTAAGGTCATCTAGTTTGTTATCTACGTTTCCTTGAACAGCTTCGTCAGTAGTACGTCTAACGTTCCAAGTGTCTGCCATGATTTTCGCTGCTTTCTGCTCAGCATCTCTAACAAAACCATCTGCTTGCGCTTTATAAAGTCCCATTTGGCGACCAAGAATAGAAGTATCGCTAACACCTGTCCCACTTGTTTGTGCTGTCTCAGTTACTTTTTTCTGGTTAAGTACGCCTGTTTCCGCATCTACTTTGCTTTTTTGCTTCAGTAAAACGTCGTACTCAGCTTTTAGCTTACATTCGTTAGCTGTCAAAACTTTACCTTCTAGAGGCACATTGAGAGTTTTAGCTTGAACAAGAAGAGTATCCGCTGCAACGTTTAAAGCTTCTTTATCTAACTTGTCGCCCTGTTTACCTTGCAGCGTAATTGCACTGGAATTGACGCTAATGTCACTCGTCAATTTAGCTTCTTGCTTCTTAGATAGGTTAATGTCTTGATCAGTCTTAAGGATTTCAGAAGCAATAAGATCCTCTTCTTTGCCCAATTTACTAGTTTGAGCAATGATGAGTTTTTCTTCTTCCGCCATCTTCTCTATTTGCGCAGTTGTTAACTTGGCGTCTTCTCCCATCTTGACGATTTCAGCCTGGATGAGTTTTTCTTCCTCTTCCATTTTTCCAATCTGTGCAGTAATTAGCTTAGCGTCTTCTTCCATTTTCACAATTTGAGCAGTGATCAGCTTTTCTTCTTCTTCCATTTTACTGATCTGAGCTGCAATCAACTGCGCATCTTCCTGCAACTTAGCAATCTGAGCATCGTTGACTTGTACTTCACTAGCGTTAACCAGGATGTCGCTATCAATCTTGCGAACTTGTGCTTGAATTAAATCGTCTTCACGATTGATTTTTGCTACTTGAGCTTCAATAAGTAGGACTTCAGCTTCAAGCTTGTCTTTTTCAAGCGGGATTAGGTCTACTTGAGCCTCAACAAGTATTGTCTCAGCATCAACTTTCTTGGTGTTTGACTCAATAAGCTTAATTTCTGCTTCAATCTTTTCTTTCTCTGCTTCGGCTTTCTCAAGCTCGATCTCAAGAAGTTGCAGCTTGTAGCTTTGCTCATCCTTACTAAGAAGGAATTGCAAGGCACGGTCTTGCGTGCCCTGCAATGCTCCAAGGTAAACAGTGGCGTATTCAGGTCCAGTAATGCGACCCGCTTTAAATTCAGCCTTAAGGTGGGCAAGAATAGAACGGGTCATAACGTCAAATACGCCAGTCCCGTCCACAGTCTCAGTCGTAAAGTCTTCGATTGTTATCTCGTTCTTGCCCACTTCGTCTACCATGTTTGCCTCTCGATTTAAGCTGCGTCAGCAGTGCCGTTAGCCATAGCCTGGCGTTGTGCCAGATCTTTAAGCTCTTTTTCACTTAAAGCGGGCAGCTCTGAAACAGCAAACTCTTTGATTAGTCGCCCCGTGCGAGACTTCTGCCCTGTGCGCTTGTCAGTCTTGGTTTGAAAGACCTGACATTGACGCTGTTCAATCATTTTTAGAATGATGGTAGGTACGTGCCATTCAACACCGAATGGAATGTACTTCTTGTAAGTGCCAACAACTGAGTTGCCTGCAGAGAAGATTTCACCTTCCCACTCATTCTTCATTGGGTTCATGCAAGTAACCATCACCCGTACTAACCTACTAGCTTCTTTCTTTTTAGAAGCCTGATTCTTGTTTGATGGGTTAGTTGGGGCAGGATTAACTTCTCCCGCGCTAACATCTTCTGCAGCGTGGTCTTCAATTTTGCCTTTAAGCGTTTCAAGACCAATGTTGGGGTGATACTTAATTCCCATAACATCAGCTCTAGCTTTCAGGGTTGTTAGCTCGTCTTCCATTAATTCAAAATCTTGTTCTTGATCACTCATTGCGGAATCTCCGTTATTTGATCATTAGGGTAGAAATAGGGGGCTCTATGAGCCCCCATTGGTTTTACAGTTGACCAGAAGTCTTGATCAAGCCAATGCGCTCTGGACGCTGCAGCAGGAAGCCGTAGTACCACTTGATGGACATGAAGCCTGTCTCACCATAGGGGTCTGTACGATCCGCTGTCTCAATACCAGGTGCTTTGTGCGTGATCTTGAACTTGACGGTCTTTCCATCAGTCTGGAAGCCAATCGTGGTAAATGAACCCTCACCAATACACAACATTGGGAATACATCGAACTTTCCGCTAGTCTCGTAGTGAGTTTCAACGCCAGTTGAATCTGCACCAGCACCACTCCAGCTCAGCATCTCGGGCACTACGATTACTCGGAAGTAACCTACAGAGCCGATTTCGCCGTTCATGACAGTTGCGCCAGATGCATACTGATGTACTGGAACAAACGCAGGGTTGCCGTGCAGATCAGTCATTGCTTCCAGAGTAGGCTGGAGCTCAGAACCGATGTACAGCGCACGAGCGCCAGCAATCGTTCGAGTATCAATCAAGCGAGTACCAGTGATCAGCTTAGTTTGCTTAGGCGTGCGGTTGTTGTCCAAATCAATAGACAAACGCAACAAGTCAGCATATGTGACTACGTCAGCGTCATCTACTTCAGAGTCAGCGGTTGCATCACCAGCATACTTAACAACGCCTGCAGAATTGAGCAAGTCAATTTGCAGAGCATCTTCAGTGATCTCAGTAGCGCCATTGACCATCTCACGGTTGATGTGCATTTGCAGATCAGCGTCAGAATCAAAGTCTACTGATTCTTGGGTGTACTCTTCGAAGAAACCAAACTTCTCGATTGATCCTTCAACTTCTACGCGCTTGAAACCAACTCGGTTAACACGTCCGCCGTTCTCGGTCAGAGTCGGGAACTTGCCGGGGATGGTTCCAACGTCCTTGCTTGAACCGTAAAGGTTACCGTTAGCAATGACTGCACCAGTTGCATCAAGACCTTGATCGTTGACGTTAGCGTCGTCAAGCAAGGGCAAGTAGTGGTACTTCTTGATCTTCTTACCCATGTTCTTAGGCATAGAAGTCACATCAGCAAGCTGCATGAAGTACTGTTCTTTTCGCGCTTCGATAAGCGCACGCTTTACAAAATGATCTGTACGGATCTGTGTACCGATAGTCGATGGATCACCATTTGGAGCGTTATAATTACGTCCTGTCATTACTCAATTCCTCTCAAATAAACCGTTCGTCGATTTGCTCCAAGAATTGATCGTCAGACATACCTAATGGATTAAAGTCTTCTGATTTCTTGCCTGGAGCGGATTTAGTAGGACTTGCAGCCCTACGTTTGTCCCGACGACTCTTAGCTTCCTCTTTCGGTTCGGTTGATCGTTCTTGAGCAGGTGAGGGTGTAGGTTGCCTCTCTGTTTTAAAGAGATGGTCAAAACCACCACGAGCGTCGATTGCGTCACCAACGTTTCGGTATGCTTCGATGTCGGACATGCCGCCTAAGCGACCAAGCATTCGATCCTGTTCAAGCTGATTGCTAATCACTTCATAAACACCACTAGCTACGTGGTCATTAATGAGGCGAAGTAGTTCAGGATTGTCAGTCACTACACGCTTACTAGCATCGTCCCACTTGTTGCCAACGACATCGAGAGTTCTTGAATAGGTATCTGAGTCCTTAATGTCCTCAATAACTTCATCGAGTGCTATCTCTCGTTCATCGACAGAGTAGTTCGTTGCTCTGTACTCTTTCTCTTTGGTTTCAGCATCAAAGTCTATGGGATCAATCTGGCTGTCTTTCAACAACCGAGCAATGGCTCCCGGATCTTTCTTGTCAATATCAATAAGAAAGCTAAGCTTTTCTTCAGTGATATCGTGCTTTTCCAAAGTTTTTAACACTTTCAAATGGGGCTTCATTGAAGCCATCTTGCGGCTGTAGTTAGCCCCCATTTGCATTAATCGAACCGCGTCTTCTGCGGAGTCGATTTTCATTGTCTTTCCGTTTGCTTTAAACGGTGCAGTTATCTGCTCTACGAAACTTCTGTGGGCTTCGGCGCTGTCTGCTTCAACTTCTTCTTCAGAAGCTTCTCCGTCAGATGCGTCGTCACCGCTGTCGCTGTCATCACTGACATCGTCAACATCACTATCGGAATCGCTATCAGCGTCGCCTTCGTCATCGTAAACGTCAGCTCCGCCGTGTTCTTCAGTTGAGTCATCATCGAGTTCTTCCTCTTCGACTTCCTCATCTTCTTCTTCGACAATTTCGGGCTCTCTTAGAACGTTAGTATCCATGCCGTCAAACTCATCGTCTGACATGCCTAGATACTGCTCTTCAGCTTCAGCCTCTACTGGAGTCATGTTTTCAGCAGATTCCATTACATGACCCCTTCAGTTCTGAGTACTTCTAACTCTTCTTCAGATTCTTCTAAGGCGTTCTTTGCCATGTTGGCTTCGTTTTCCAACTTAGCGAAGTATTGTCGTAAAGCTCCAATGCCATCAATTGATTTAATAATTGCGGCTTGGACCTCTTCTCGCTGACAACCTGGATTAGCTTTTGCGTTAACCATGTCAATTGCATAGTTACGAAAATAGCCTTCTGTAATCACAGCTTTAAAGTCTGGGTTTTTCCAGAGCTTTTCTAAACTGTCGTCAAGCGCGATTGCTGCTTTACAGTCTTCAATACTTACTTCAATTGCTTCTACTTCGTTCATGCTTTTCCCTCAGTGCTAGTGGTCATAGACGTAGGTAACAGGGGTTACGGAACGGACTGTATTTCCTAAAAGATTAATTTTCTTGATTATTTCGCCCCAAGAAATTAGCGAGCTCTGTTTCACGATTTGGTTTTGGCGCTGCAGAAGCAGCTAACGACGCTTTTTCTCTTTCTAAAGCGATGTTGCCCATAGCTTGTTGACTGCGGAGTTCCTTCTCACGCTCTTGTGTAACGCCAGACTCTTGCTCAATGAAGTTCAAGTTAGATTGATCAGCGTTAGCATTGGCTTCACGCGCCTTAGCACCGTGTGCGTTAGCTTGAGCAAAGTTCTCTTGCGCTTCAGAGTTAATCTTTTGTATTTCAGCTTCCAGCTTAGCCAATTCAAGTTCCTGCCTCTTCTGCTGCACAGGATCAGGCTGTGGTTGATAGTTTTCTATTTGGTGTGCGAGCTCTGGCATCTTACGCAAGCGTGCAATATCTCTAAGCAGCAACTGCGTCATCCCAGGGTCCATAGTTTGACCCATGGTTTGCAACATAAACGCCAGCTCCTGCGCTTTTACATTATCTTCTTCTGCGGAGCTGATGCTGAGTGTTAGGTCAAAGTAACCGGCAAGATCATCACGCCGTACTTCTACAAACTCGTCGTTAGTAATACGAACCACTTGCTCTTCTTCTAAGAACTCTTGATTCATTGCAACGATCTTGCGCCCTACTTTCTCCATGCCTTTAGCTAAGCGACGCAAAATGCTGTTCTCACGTTTTGATGCAGCATCCAATGCCCCACGAATACCTGCAGCGACATCACCCATCGAACCAGAGTTAATGCCTTGACTGAACGCCTTAACGCCAGTCATTGATTCCGCTTCTAGCTGTTGCTGCTGTAGTAAGAACTGCGCAGAGCTTGGTATCTCAGTCATTGTGTGCGTGAACACGCCTTGACGAGGATCAACGCCTGCATTGAACGTATAGTCTTCACCACGCTCAAATTTACGGCGGTTTACAGCGTCTAACATGTCTTTGCGCATACCAGTCTGACCGTTGGCTGCTTTAGCCATTGTGTCAATCATGCCTCTGGTTAGTGCGCCGATTACTTTCTGGTGATCCTCAAGCAGCTCCCCGTCCGGCTCACCGTATGGTGAGCCTTTGACGGGTAGCAGCGGTACAAATACAAATGGCAATTTCTTATCTGGGAATGGGTTCTCTTCTAAACGAATTAACGTGTCGCCAATCCATGTAGCTACAAACGGCTCTGCAATGCCCGTGTCGTTAAAGTCCCAGAAACCCCAATACTCATGTGCCACAACTTTCTTGCGTGGCTCATCAGCAAAGTTAAAGTCGCTAGTGTTATCTGAAGTGTGATCTGGTGTGCCGAGAATAGAATTGTTATCAATCCTAACTTCATCGAGGTTCTCGTAGCGGCCCTCTTTCTTAAGATCAGACAGGCTGGTTTCAAAGCTGTAAATAATAAAACTGGCTTTGTCGGTATCTGCACCACAAGTTGGGTCAATTGTTACGTTACGGAAATCACAAATATCAAGCGTCGGGCAGTTTTTAACAGTCTGCAGCTCTTGAACTTCTTTCATGCCGATAACGTTGGGTTCGCAAGGCATACCTGTTTCCATGGTTACTTCGTGAGCCATTTGCAGCTCTTTCGGTACTTCCCATTTGTAACCAGTCGGGTTGGTCTGCTTCATCTGAGCCAGTTCCATGTGCAATGGCTCTAGCTCTGGATTAGGGAGAAATTCCACTTCAGGTATTTGTTTAGTAACTTCCTCTTCTCGGAAGTCCCAGCCAACACGAATGATGGCAGTGCCTTCATCTACGCCTGCGCGCACGTAATCGTCGATGAACCGTACTTTGTCTACCTCAGTCTGGATTTGCTTGTTAAGTACCAGAGCATTCTGCCGTGCAGAATCAACATCTTCCCAAGTCTTGGGATCAACGCTAAACATCTCATCTGAAGAGAGGAAAGGCTCACTTAGTGCGGGATAGCGCCACTCAGCTTGCTTTCTTATCAGCTTAGGTGCGGCTTTAGATTTGCCTTTAGGACTCTTAGGCGCTGCACCGTTGCGCACATGCAAATTGTCCAGCCACCGTTCAATCTTCGATACTTGGCTTTCGTGGGAGGACGATGAATCAGTTAGATCTTGCTTTAAATCCAACAGTGTCGGCGGGTTTGCCCAATCTTGTGGATTGTAATCGTCCTGTTGAATAGTTAAATCCTGATCCATGATTCAGTCTCTTAATTTTGTCTGTTGCGAGTCTGCCCCCACAAAAGAATTTTTTCTGGGAAATCAAGCCCATCCGGCTTGTTCAAAACGAGCCTGTTTTTCTACTTCATGGATAACGTAGCCTTGATTTTCTAATTGTTGGCACGCCATTTCGTATCGCTGAAAGAAATTGTTACCGTCATGCATAGCGCCGGGCGTCATACCTACAGGGTTATAGAGGCGGGAAGCCACGTAATAACAGAGCGCTTCTAAGTACTGGCTTGGTAAATAAATGTCTTCTACCAGTGGTGCAGCATTAGCAATAGGCACGTCGATTGCAGGATGATCAGCGCGGTATACAACACGCAAACTGGTGGTTTCCTTAAGCCAAGGCGCTGTAGCCTCGTCCATTGGTAACTGCAGCGTATTAAACGCAGTGGTGCGAATAGCATCTTCGATACCAGCGTCATTTAGCGGGATCTCGTATTCTTTGGCTTCAAGCTCACCAAATACACGTTTAATCTGCAATAAGTCATTAGGCCAGTTCTTATCGAGGGCTTTCTTAGGCGCGAGCACGTAAACAAACTGCTCAGGCACTAAAGTGACGGTGCATTGGCTTTCTTTTAGCTCAAATCGCTTATGTAGTGCAGTCAAACCAAGCTGGATATGCGGAAGCATCCGAATAAACATGTCTTGATCTAATCCTTGATCTACATCGTCTGGATTTGAGCCCATAAACAACATGCGAAGCTCACCGAAACTAAGCTGATTATAAATATCCTGTAACGTCATTTTCGTGTCCTCACACTACGTAGCTATCGAAAGCTGTGTATTCGTCTTCGTGATCATCCATGTCCCACATACCGTCTTGGCCTGCAGACAATTCCCCCAGCTCACTAGGGCGATAAGCACCCATCAGTGGCAACATTGAAATCGTATCAATGAAGTCATCCTGTTTGCTTCGAAATCCTCCACGGGATGCCAGGCTCAACTCATTCATGCATTCCTTAACTTCAGGAGACTCTCTTTTTTCGTAGGGCCAATACATCTTTCCAGCCTTAAACCAAGGCTGTACCACCATGAATCGGGCCAGTTTGTTAGTTGATGGACGTATTCCGGGCTGGTTTGAGTTGTTGTCTGTTGCTAACGCAAAGTAGTTATTCCGATTCATCATTTCTTGCTGTATCCAGGGGATGAATCCTTTCTGCTGCCCACTCACTTCGACGCCCACAGACTGCGGCTTGTAGCGCTGCGCTAACCGAAACAGGTCATTTACGTTGGCATCCATAAGCTGACGCCTGCAGACGCCGTCTACCCAGAACCAGTCTCCAGCATTGTTATGCGCCCACACGCTAAGCACGCTAAAGTCAGCTGATTCATTGATTGACGTAGCAAAGTCTGTGGTGATATAGAAATTAAATCGACCAGGGTTAGTAATGATCGAATCCAGCTTGTACCAGCGAATGTCTTCTTCTCGAACGATGCGATCATCCTCAGACATAATCTGGAGCATAAGCTCTTGGTTAAACGTTTCTAGCTTGCCTAGCTTCAGAGCTTTTTCGTACTGCTGCTGCACATAGGTGTAGGTAAAACGGTCAGGCCAACTGCCCCGAAACTCTTCTGGTTCGCAAGGAAACTTCTCGCACACAGGAAACACGTTTACTGCCCATGCACCTGATTCAACAGCCTTGTACAGCGGATCTTTTGCGTTAAACGGAGTTCCACTCCATACCATCAGGTTTTTCTTTGGGTGTAGCGCGTATTCCACCGCTTTGTAGATTGTATCTTCCACTGCACTGATCACAGTGGCGGAGCGGGCGTCCTCATCGGAGATGAGGTCGTCCAGCACCGCTAACTGTGGTCTTGTACCCATTTCTTTAGCACCACGAACGCCTGTCTTTGCGCCGTAGCCCTTAACAATGAATGTATTGCCTGCTGCGTTTTTAAATTCCCAACGAATGTCGGTAAATCGAGTTTGTGGAATAAACTCCTTTAGAAAATCAGAGTTCTCCCAACGAAACTCAAGGTTTTTACGCATGTTCTTAACACCGTTCTCGATGCTGTCTGATACGTATAAACCAAGATCAATTTTACCAAAGCCTGGCAATGCACCGTGCACGCCTAAGTACAGGAACAGGTACTCACCCATTACTGTTGTCTTGGCAACGCCTCGATGGCACATGTTTGCTATGCGCCGGTTGCCGCCCACTAATGTATCTAGCATGTGGTAATGAATTAGCGGTGTTTTGTTCTCTTCGCCTTCAGCACCGTTTACTAATTTAATAAACGTTACAAACTCCAATGCGAAGTCACTAGGGACGTAATATGGATCAATGTTGTAATCAACATTGTAGAGGTATTCCTCTACTCCCAAAGCTTCCCCTAAATCACTCATCTACATTGCTCGTTGTAGATCCATCATCACTGGCAGAATCACTATCATCTCTAGTATCAGGACTTTCATCAGATCCCTGATTGCTATTTTTGTTGCCATTGCACCTATCTTCCTCATAGATACGGTTGCCTTTAGGTCCATAGAGGCGTCCGTATTTTCTTGTCAGTATTTGCATCAAATCTCTCGTGCCTCCCCTTCGATGACTACTGGACTATGTGCAATATCCTGTGCATTAACTTGACCTGCTTGGATCGCAGTTCGTTGTTGTGCAACGAGTTCTAAGGTTGCTCTACGGAGCTGATCGATGCTCGAATCTTCACTTACTCGCACAGCTAGCTCTACCTTCGCAGCCTCTGGAGCCTTGAGTTGGGAGAGCAAACTATTTGCTGCATCGGAACGAACTTTTTCACTCCTTGCAGTCAGCATGAGCTCTGCCTGAGTGTTAAGCGCCTTTTGATACAGGTCTTGATTAAGTACCCAGCTAGGAATTATGGATTGCTGCATAATCATCGTGACTAGCTTAGATTTGTTGTACGCCGTCACGTAGCTAGCAATATCTTTGTCGGGTATCCCCTTCTTTTCAAACCGTGCAATACGATCTGGAAAAGTTGAGGTGTACGCCGCGATATTGGTTTTACCCATTAGCTTGTGGCTGGTGTACTTCACAGCGTCAATGTATCCGCTGATCTTAAATTTCCCGTCAGCCATAATTGATGCGTAGCTGACAAGATTTTCCCGATACTGTTCAAACATTTCGGGCTCTGACAAGGTCTTGTTGATCTGATAAATCAGCTTTGGATTCACAGATTTTTTAAGCTTCTCAGGTAGTGCTGATTTGAATTGATCAACCGTTAATGGGTCAGCAATTTGTTCTACTATTTCTGTCACGGCAGTGTCCCGGCAGTTAACTTATCGGGGGACTATCGGACTTACGCAAAAACTTTTCTTGTTTTTTTACAATTCCACTATTGTGTAGATAATTGTTAGCGCCACAAAACAACCTATAAAGATTAAGCCGTAAGTGTTTAATGGCCTCCACACTCTTTTATTTGCACTCTTCATGTTTACTTTTTCCTTGGAGGCATATTTTTTACCTTAGTATGTAATAGGCTAGAACGCCGCCGCCAAAGAATGTAGCCAAAGCTGCAGCTATGATTGCGGCCTCAAACCAATCATTAATCCATGGATAATCGTCAAGATTGTTCCTAACTCTATGTTTGGGGCCATTGCGTTTGCTGTTCATTGCTATTCATCCGTAAAAATAGCTCTCCCAACATGCTGGCTTCGCCAGCAGTTGGGGAGCGTTCTAAGTTAAGGACCAACCGAAGTTATGGTTAGCGTTTTGTGCTGCTGTGCATATCCGTAACTCATGGCTCCGTTCACAATTCGCGTTCCTGCAAAACCAATTACAGGTAAGCCAGATACTGTGACGCCGTTGTCATCGGCAGGTAGTTTTTGAGTCATCTCTACCGTTGCCGCACCTGCTTCGTATGGGTAGTCCACTGCAGTGGTGTCAGCAACACCTAACGCTGAGTTGGGGTGAAACGACATTACGCTTACGCTGCCGCACAATTCACCGTCTACACCGCTGCCTTCGGGAACAAAGGTGCCTGAGCCCGTAGTGCTGTTTGAGCTTCGATCAAATCGAGTCAAGTTGACCGTTTCACAAGCAGTGTCCGTCTCGACTTTGCTGTCATAAGCTTCGGTAAACGGAGCAGAAGCGCTAGCAGTGTTAGTGAAGTATTTCTTAGTTGGGAAAGTCACAACCCAATCTGTTTCAGCTGCAATAACAACTTCAGTTTGCACTTCATTGAATACACTCTGCGTTGCCAGCACTGCACTGGTAGCAAGTACTCCACCATCAGTTTGAGCTGTGTAATCCAATGTGACGTAGTCCGTCCCATCAAATACAGTAGCTGTGCTAATGCCTTGATTGAGAGTCGGCAACAATGTGCCTGCACCTGCGTGATAGTTAGTTGCTGGCTTAGCCCAACCGTCAATTGCAGTTACGTCTACGTCCATAGCAAACGCTTTTGCAGGATTAATATACATTTCCGACCCACCTAAACCGCCTGTTGGGCTAGTTACGTCTTTTGAAGGGTCAGTTGTCCATGCACCGCCAGTCCACAATTTAGAAACTGCTGCACAATCAGATACATCAATCGAGCTATCAACTACGCCCATTTCAATTACTTCAGCGTGGCCTTTTAAAGTTCGACCTAAGCCAGTCACTTTTTCGCTGTCATACTGATACGGTACAAACGGCTGAGTACGTAAAGTACTTCCATCAGCTAATTCGACTTGTGTTCCGTCGTAATTACCATTCGCAGTACCTAGTGCAGGAACAGTACAGCTTGCATCGTTTGTGAGTACTGCTGCGCCATCACCTACCTGCGTAAGTGCGACAGGAAAAATGTCATACGGTCCCATATAAACATTAAATTCCAGTACTACGCTGCTGTTGCGGTGCTCCATAAACCTAACTTTTACAGCCTTGTTCTCAGCTGTAGTGTTACTAACGTGCAAATAGGTGTCATTACTATTTTCTACGTTGTAAAACGGGTATAGCAGCACGCTTCCAGTGTTCTCACTGTTGACATGTTGCTGTGCAAACGCTGCTGATGCTGACAGTTGAGCAGCAATTGCTACTCCCAGCGCAATTTTCTTTGTGTTGGTTTTAGGTTGATTTAATACAGGCATTACAAGTCTCTTGGGGTGATTGCACTAAGTGCGTCGCTGGCTATTTTGGAGATGCTCAAATTGCTTTTCTTAGATATTTGAAGCCAACAAATTACTCCCAGGACAAAGCACCTCCTGTTTGGTACTCAATTACTCGTGTTTCAAAGAAGTTTTTCTCTTTTCTAAGGTCCATAATTTCAGACATCCATGGAAATGGGTTCTGAACGTTTGCATAGAGTTCGTTTAGCCCTAACTGCATACATCGCCTGTTTGCAATGAACTGCAAATACTCAGTCATAATGGCTGCATTCATGCCCAATACCCCACGGGGCATCGTATCTTCAGCGTATGCAATCTCTAGTTCTGTGCCCTCTTTGATCATTTGTCTGGCTTCTGCCTGGAAGTCCGCAGACCAAAGATGTGGGTTTTCATTCTTAATTTGGTTGATCACATCAATACCAAAGTTAAGATGCATAGATTCGTCTCGCAGGATGTACTGGAACTGCTCTGCAACCCCAGTCATCTTGTTCCTGCGGCCCATAGACAGGATCTGCGTGAATCCACAGTAGAAAAAGATGCCTTCGGTCACTGCGTAGAAGCCAATAAGGTTGCGTAACAAGGTCTGGTCAGTTTCCACTGTTCCTGTCGTAAACGTAGGATCTGACAGGTCTTTGGTGTGACCTAAGCTCCAAACCGCCTTATCTGCTACCGATGGCACTTCGCGGTACATGTTAAACACCTCACCCTCGTCCATTCCCAGGGATTCAATGCAGTACTGGTACGCGTGGGTGTGGATAGCTTCCTCAAAAGCTTGTCTAAGTAGATATTGACGGCATTCAGGATTAGTAATCAGGCGATAAATGCCCAAAACCAGGTTATTTGCTACCAAGCTGTCTGCTGTACTGAAATAACCCAAGCTACGCATGATTATGCGGCGCTCATCGTCACTTAGCCCTTCCTTTGCACGCCACAAGGCCACATCTGCGGTCATATTGACCTCTTGTGGCATCCAATGATTCGCGCAGCCGTCTAAATACTTGCCCCAAGCCCAGTCATACTTAAGCGGAACCAACTGATTCAGATCCGCCCTGCAGTTGATCATGGCTTT
>OBPT01000304.1_pt1 | contig 15240 bp, 11 predicted proteins | sample 1534671 | NCBI WGS metagenome assembly OBPT01 (sample SAMEA3275494, study PRJEB22092) | marine metagenome | biome: ENVO:00000447 marine biome; feature: ENVO:00002042 Surface water; material: ENVO:00002010 seawater | collected 2014-06-21T11:00:00+00 | depth 1 m | reverse complement strand
CGACATAGTCCCGCTAAATAACGCTTGTATTGGTAGTGAATCGCTCCATACTGCGCGGGCTACCGTCCGGTGTGGTGCGTTTGTTTGTTGCGCCCCGGTGACCGCTAGCCTGCCTCCGTAAATTAAAGAGATTGCCATGAGCGCATTTAACGATCTGGGCCTCAATGCTCGGCTTATTCGTAATATCGAAAAGCAGGGCTACGAAGAGCCTACCGCCATTCAGCAAAGCGCGATTCCTTTGGTGCTCTCTGGTGACGATGTGATGGCTTCTGCGCAAACCGGAACCGGCAAGACAGCTGCTTTTACGTTACCGATATTGCAGTTACTCAATAATAGTGCTCGGCCTGGGCCTAAAGATGTGCATTGTCTTGTGATCACGCCTACCCGAGAGTTGGCTGCACAGGTCGCAGAGAGCATTCGGACTTACAGCAACGGTTTAAAATTGAACAGTGAGGTGGTCTGCGGCGGCGTCAATATTCGTCCGCAGATCCGTAATCTGAGTCGGGGCACTGACATTTTGGTGGCGACACCGGGTCGGTTGATTGATTTGCTAGGCCAAAACGCGTTGCGCTTGGATCACGTCAAACTATGGGTCTTAGATGAGGCCGACAGGATGCTCGATATGGGATTTATTCCGGCTGTTAGGCAGATTCAGTCAGCGCTGCCTAAGGTGCGACAAACACTGATGTTTTCGGCGACGTTTTCGCGGCCTATTGAGGCTTTGGCCGGCGAATTCTTACATCAGCCGAAAAGAGTGTCGGTGACACCGGCGAATACTACGGTCAGTCGCATTACCCAAAAAATTTACCCCGTTGATAGAAACCGTAAAGGCGAGCTCTTAAAACATCTGCTGCGCACTGAAAAATGGGGCCAGGTGCTGGTGTTTTCCAGAACGAAGTATGGCGCCGACAAGCTGTCTCGGCAGCTGGGTAAAGCGGGGGTCAAGAGCGATTCGATTCATGGAGACAAGAAGCAGAGTGCGCGTACGCGTGCCCTGCAGCAATTCAAGAGTGGTCAGTTACAGGTGTTAGTGGCGACCGATATTGCAGCGCGTGGCATCGATATTCAGCAGCTGCCCAGAGTCGTGAATTTTGAATTGCCGCATGTGGCAGAGGATTATGTCCACCGCATTGGTAGAACCGGTCGCGCGGGAGAGGATGGCGTGGCCGTGTCTTTGGTGTGTGCCGATGAGATTGCTCAGTTGCAGAAGATAGAGCGGCTGATTAAGCAGTCGCTATCTCGGCATGAGGTTGAGGGTTTCGAGCCCCAGCAGCCCTTGCCAACCAAAGAGGTGGCCGCACCAGGAAAACGAAGGCCGCGGAATAAGACCAAGCCCAAGTCCCATGCCAAGCCGGCGTCGAAAAGCCAGGCTAGGTCAGGAAAGCCCGAGAACAAGAAAGGCCCGTGGGCGAAAACAGCAAATCAACGTTCCCGCGGGACTCAATAATTCGGTTCACCGCTTTGCAATGATTGTTCTCGTATCACTAGCCTAGCTCGGCAACAAAATCTCGCTTCAGAGTGCGTGCACACAACGCAAAGCAGATTGAGGCTAAGATGAAAATACTGGCGGTGGCGGCCATCGCGTACTTAAGCCCGGTAGAGTTTGCCTGACGGCAGAGTGCCTGGTCCCCGACCAGTGGGAGGAGGTCAGTTGCTTTGCAGATCTCGGGCGACAATAGGCTGCTGGTTTCAAGCATTAGTAGCTGTTGTTGCATGAAAAAGTCGCTCATGAAGCCCACGAAGTAGGGCCCAATCCCATTCCCGATCAGGGATACGAGAATCAGCAATACGGCAATTGCAGTGGCTCGGGAGCGGTTGCTGACAACCCCCTGACCAATATTATATTGCGCGCCTAGGTAGCTGTAATGCAGTACCGCCCCAATGCCCCATAGCGTGAAGACCCAAAAGAGATCGCTGGCGAAAAAAGCGGCGGCATAGGCGGGCACCGCTAAGGCGATGGCGACGGCGGGAACCCAGGCAACGGCTGTTGGCAGACGCGGCGTGAGGCGCTCTGTGATATATCCCCCGAGAAAGGTTCCGACAGCGGCAAGTAGTGACAGTGGCGCGCCAAATTGCAGTGCGGCATCTCGTACGCTCAGTCCGTGCTCACGTTGCAAAAAAGGGGCTTGAAAACTGATGAGCCCGTATCCCACAAAGGCGACTAACGAGGCGGCAATCGCCATCCACCAAAAAGAAGGTTTGCTGCGTAACTCGGCAAAGGTGTCATGCCAGCTCGGTGCGCTGTTGGTTTGGGCAGAGGGAGGGTCTGAGTAACCCCGTGGTGGCTCAGTAATGCTCATTTTGACCAACACGGCCACCAAGACACCGGGCAGTCCGACGACGACAAATGCCACTCGCCAGCCCTCAATGTTGCTCCAATCGAGCCCGCCGAAGAGCCAGCCTAGTCCAAGGCCGGTGAGCCAGTTTCCCACGTCGGTTCCTTGCATTTGAGCGATCGGCCCACCAAACAGATTGGCGAGTACGCTGCCTAGGGTGACACCCATCGAATAGATCCCCAAGGCGGTGGCTCGCTTGCGGGCAATAAAATAATCACCGATCAGCGAATTGGCAGGCGGTGTGCAACCGGCTTCTCCAATTGCCACTCCAATCCTGAATAGCAGCAGCGTGACGAAGCCGACAGCGATCCCGCACAGCGCGGTCATAATCGACCACAGCACGATGCAGATGGCGATTACATTGACGCGATTGGCCCGGTCGGCCCACAGGGCGATGGGTAACCCCATCACGGCATAAAAAATAGCAAAGGGAGGCCCGTAAAGAAGCCCCCACTGCGCGTCGGTGAGTTGAAAAGACTCAATGATGGGTTGTGCCACCACCGCGATAAGTGTGCGGTCCACAAAGTTGAGCGTGTAAACCAGCATGAGTAGCACAAGCACATAGTGCCGATAGGAGGGTGATCCGTAGCCGGTTAGATGCCCGTTGTCGGGATCACTCGATGGCGCTGGCATAATCTGAATCCATTTTTTGGGCAGAGAATAGTCTCATCAGCAAGTCGGCAAGCTGATGAAGGTTATAAGTCGGCCGATACTTGTGCGCCATTGATAAAGCGAATGAAGGGTGCGCTTTGCTCGAGCTGCGCTGATGTGTCGAAGCGAATCCGTTCCTCTACTCTATCGATAATCCATCGTGTTATCGAGGGCAAATCAAGTTGACGCGCCTTCGAGAGCGAAATCCAGTGTATTTCATTGAGCTCGCCACTGGCATCGACGACGCGCTCGGGATCGTTTTGTATAAAGCGATCGTGCACCATAAAAAATCGAGTATCGAAGCGGCGGTTAGGATTCGGCGGGGTGATCGCTCGGGCGATAAAATCCATATGCTCCAGTGGTGGCTCGACATCGTGCGCAAAGTACTCCTGCCAAATGCTGTTGCGGCTGCGCAGCGGAGACACGGCTTTGCGACCAATGACGAGGCCCGTTTCTTCATAGGTTTCTCTGATGGCTGCCAGCGCTAATCCACGAAGCTTGCGGTCGCCCACATCCTTGCGCGTTGATTTGCGTAAACGGGTCATAACGGGGTCGCTCAGCTCGCCGGGTACCTGCAGCTGTTGATCCACTCGATCTAGTTTTCCCCCGGGGAAGACAAATTTATTCGGCATAAAGCGATGGGTGGCTGCTCGCTTGCCCATGAGAATGGTGGGCTCTGGCCCGCCTCGAACAACGATGAGCGTCGCAGCATCTTTGGGTCGTACCTGCGCGAGTGCACTGTCTCGATGTCCCACCCTTGTTTCTGAGGTAATAGTTTCGGAGGTGATCGTCTCAGTGGCGGTCTTCGTGGGGGCTTGCATCATAATCGAGTCATTGCTCTGGAATCGCGTGATGTTCAGAGGCCGCTTCACGAGGGCCGTCCTGAACCGATAGCAGACCGAGTACAAACACGACGGCAACCGTGCCTGCAATCATCAGCGTCATGAGCGCGGCGAAGAACTTATTCACGGTGCATCTGCTGGTCGCCTTTCTTGTTAACCCTTAACATCATCGCCCAGTCACGAAACGGTCCTATGATGTTCTGTCCGAGGGAGCGATATTGATCTTGTGTCGCGGGCCCTAATCCCCAAGGAGTGTACTCATCCTTTTCGGGAATGTAGAGCGTGCCGAACAAACGATCCCAAAGGCTGGTCACCGCAGCAAGATTAGTGTCGTGATGTTTGTCCAGATAACTATGATGGATATGATGCATCACGGGGCTCTGTAACCACCGTGATAGACCCTTGGGGTAGTGAAATGCGACGTGGTAATGGCGGAAAGCGCCATTGAATCCAAACACGACCGCAAAAAAGCCGATATTAAATAGTGTCGCAGGCACGATGCTGCCGGCAAATAACCAGCCAAACAGTCCCCCCGCGAAACCGTAGGCTAGCGCCGCTCCGATGGCATAGATCGGGCCCTCTATGATGTGTTCGCGATATCGCGTCAGTGGCGTTAATACCTCCGCAGAGTGATGGACTTTATGGATTGCCCACAGCGCGGGAACGTTGTGTTCGCAGTAGTGAATCGCATAAAAGAGAAAGTCATAAACCAGTAGCGTCACCAAACTGTAAAGCAGCATCCAGCCCCAGTGACTGGTTAGGCCAGGGCCCGCTCCCCATAGTGCCTCTATTCCCGAGATGACGGCGGACTCGGTGGCAGGAGCAACACTGACTAAAAAAGTGGTCGCCCATATCGGATGTAATAAACGCTCTATCACATACAGTCCCACATCAACTTTTGCCGAGGTGTGGGTGTAGATCTCTTTGGGTAGCAGGAAGTGCAGCAGACCCCGTTGCTTGACGCGCCCATTGACTCCTTTAGCGCCCCAGCCATCACGCAGTACCCAAATGCCCGTCGCCATAGCGAACATCAGTAGCAGCATCTGCCACGTCAGGTCGCGCGGCACGTGCTCACCGATTGTGGCAATCACAGCGCCGAGTAATTCGTTGATCGGTCCAATAGTGTGTTCCATTATGTTCAGTATACGACTTGTCTTAATACTGTGTGGGATCGAGGCGCTTGATACTCCAATAACGCAGTATTGGGCTGCGTGAGAGCTGGCTGGGGCGGCGGCGAGAGATTAGGGCGCAGTCGCGAAAGGTATGGTGTCCTGCTGAGACGCATGATGTCTTGGCAAGAAGCATGGTGTCTTGGCAAGAAGCATGGTGTCTTGGCAAGAAGCATGGTGTCTTGGCAAGAGGCATGGTGTCTTGGCAAGAGGCATGGCAGGCTATCGATGATAGCAGAGACGATAAAGGTCCTATCTGATGAAGGAAGTGCAAGGAGCGCTGGTGAGCGCCTATGTGGGTGCTGCGGGCTCATTAAAAAAAATCGAATGCGACACGCTCGAATTTGCCTTCGACGGTATCGTGGGTGATCGCCATCGCGGGTTTACTCGGGCGGCATGGGAGCTCACGGATAAGCAACCCGGCGGCACCGAGCGTCGAAATGAACGTCAATGGTCGGCGGTGGGCCATGAGGATTTGGCGGCGGTCTCTACACAACTCGGTCTACCGGAAGCACTGAAGGCGGGTGACGTCGCGGTGAACCTGAGTATCTCGGGTATTCCTGAATTCTCCCGCTTACCGCGAGGAACCGTATTAACCTTCGATGGAGGTGTTGTGCTGATCGTGGAGGAATACAATCCCCCGTGTAGCAGAATGTCCCAGCACATCGCTGATCATTACCATGCCCTCAGTGAGGCTCCCCTCGGCAAGAATGATTTTATTGAGGCCTCTAAATTTTGTCGCGGCTTGGTCGGTGCGGTAGAGGTGCCGGGTGTCGTGTCGGTTGGGGAGGGGGTGACAGTCAAACACGAGGTGATACCAAAGTGGCTGCGAGTATGAGCCCATAGAGTATTAACAGCGAGGCAAGGCGATCAGCGATAATATGACCGATCGAGAGACATGGGTGTACCGACTTGTGCGGGCAGGCTGAATTCATTGTGAGGTAAGAGGCGTTATGGACAATTTATCAAAATTTTATGTCAACGGGGAATGGGTGGCGCCCCTGTCGTTAGACACCATGCCCGTGCTCAATCCTGTCAATGTGACGCAGCTGGGTGAAGTCGCGCTGGGCAATGAGGCCGATGTAGACCGCGCAGTGGCGGCGGCAGTCGCTGCCTTCGAGCATTTTTCAGCCTGGACGAAGGATGAGCGATTAGCCTTATTAAAGCGTATACGAGACATTAGCGAGCAACGATTTGAAGAGTTGGCACAGGCCATGCGAATGGAAATGGGCGCGCCGATTACCATGGCGCGTGAAGCGCAAGCCGACGCGGCGATAGGGCACTTGGATGGCTTTATGGCGGCACTCGAGCAGCTTGAAGAAACTGAATCCTTCGACAATGGTGAAATGTTGCTACGGGAGCCCATTGGGGTCTGTGGCTTGATTACGCCTTGGAACTGGCCGATCAATCAGGTGGTACTCAAGGTGCTGCCGGTGATCGCGACGGGCTGCACCTGTGTGTTGAAGCCCAGCGAACACACTCCCATCTCTGCGATGATTTATGCTGAGATCCTTCATGAGGCGGGGGTTCCGGCGGGCGTTTTTAATATGGTTAATGGAACGGGTCCTGTCGTGGGGTCAGCGCTGTCTCGGCATGCTGACATCCAAATGATGTCTTTTACGGGGTCGACGCGAGCGGGCACTGCGGTGACACAGGATGCCGCGTCGTCCGTTAAGCGAGTGACTCTTGAGCTGGGGGGTAAGTCACCCAATCTGATCTTCGCTGATTGTGACCTGGAAACACGGGTTACCCAGTCTGTTGCGGAGTGTATGTTCAATACGGGTCAATCGTGTGATGCGCCAACGAGGCTTTTGGTCGAACGCAGCTGTTATGACGAGGCCGTTGAGATTGCGCAGCGCGCTGCTGAACAGACTCGAGTCGATGATCCGGAACTCGAGGGGGATCACTTGGGTCCGCTGTTTGATCAAATTCAGTTCGACCGGGTGCAAGCCATGATTCAGGTGGGTATCGACGAAAAAGCGAAGCTGGTCGCTGGCGGATTGGGCCGTCCGGAGGGATTGACGACGGGGTGGTTTGTTCGGCCGACGATTTTTGCTGATGTCACCAATGACATGCGGATCGCCCGCGAGGAAATCTTTGGCCCGGTCTTGGCGATTATTCCCTTTGAGGACGAAGCTGACGCGATTGCCATTGCCAACGATACACCTTACGGATTGGCTGCTTACCTGCAGACAGGCGACAGTGAACGCGCCGCGCGCGTCGCTCGCAAGCTGCGTGCCGGTGCGGTGCATATTAACGGGGGTGCTTACGAATACGGTTCGCCCTTTGGCGGCTATAAAGCATCGGGGAACGGCAGGGAAGGCGGGAAAATGGGCCTCGACGATTTCCTCGAGACCAAAATGATTCACGGCCTTTCTGCCGAGTAGGTCGAACCCCGTTAGGCTCTCGCAGGGCTTGGGGCTAGCTTACTGAGTGGGCTCAGTGTGCCAGTTCTTATCCGCGATGTTGCCCGATACGCTGCCATGGGGTAGCGATAGCGTTACCGTGGTGCCAACCGCGGTGGCCGAGGTGGGAACATATCCGAGACCAACGTTGTGCCCGAGTCTTGGAGAATAGATGACGCTGGTCACATGGCCTGACTCGGCGCTTCCCGAAACGGATAGAGGGTAGTACTCCCGCGGATTCGCGATGGGATCTCCCGGGAAGACCAGACGCACGAATTGCTGTGACGTGCCCTCGGCCACAATTTTCTCCAGTGCCTGCTTGCCTAAATAATCCGCGTCTTTACCCATTTTGAAGAAGCGGTTCAGCCCTGATTCGATCGGATTGTTGGCTAAGGTGACGTCATTGCCGTGCGAGAGTAAGCCGGTCTCAATCCGGTCGATTAAGTTAGGGCAGCCTGAGCGAAGATTGAGATCCGCTCCAGCGTCCACAATGATATCCCACAGTCGCTCTCCCTCCGCGGCTTCACTTAAGTAGAGTTCGAAGCCACCTTGTCCACTCCATCCAGTGCGTGCAACGACGAGGTCAATGTCTGCAATGCGGCTGTGAATGAAACGGAAAAAGCGAATGTCTTCGACCGGCTCTGCAATCAGTCGACTCAATAGCGTCTCCGATTGAGGACCTTGCAACGACAGCGGGAAGACGTCCGGATCATGGACTTCGACATCAAAGCCACCACCCACTGCCAGTCCTTTTGCCCACAATAAGACGTCTGAGTCAGAAATGGACAGCCAGTAGCGGTCTGCCGATAGGCAGAGAATGATGGGGTCATTCACAACGCCGGCATGCTCATCAAGCAGTGGAGCGTAAATGCATTGTCCGGGTACGCATTTCGAGACATCCCTCGGTGTCAGAAATTCGACAAATTTGAGCGCATCGGGTCCGCGAACCTCGACCTGAACCTGGCAGGCAACGTCCCAGATTTGAACGTGTTCTCTGAGATGCCAGTAGTCGGCCTCTAATGATTCGTATACCGTCGGTAAGACCACGTGGTTGTAGACCGACGCTCTTGTCGCGCCCACGTGAGAGCGTGTTTCGAATGGTGATTTGCGCAGACGGCGCGAAAGAGAAAGCTGTGGTGAATTCATGTACTCTGGTTCCTGTTTGCAGGTCCGCCTTAATTCGGCTCTGTGCCACTCATGATGGGGCTAAGAAACGGGCCCACCGGAGGTCTTGAGTGCGTAGATAACGCGATGGAACGCACTAGCAAAGCCATATTTCACGCAATATAATAAAAAGTAATAAGCAAAGTACGCTTTTTATTTGGTCCGGTAAATAGTCTTTTTTAGAGGGCTAACGTGTCACCTAATCGACCCCTTTCATCGTGAGATAGCACTATGGAAACGAACGACCCCAGCGCACTGTTACAGCCTTATGACTGGTCCTTTCCGGTGCCGATTGCCTATGGGCCCGGACGATTAAAAGAACTGGCAACCCATTGCCAAGCCTTGGCCATGAGCAACCCGTTGATCGTGACCGATCGTGGCTCCGCCGACTTGCCGTTTATTGCGACTGCCAAGCGGTCGCTCGAGGCGGCTGGGCTCACGGTTGATAGTTTCTCTGACGTCTCCCCCAACCCGAAGGACACCGAGATTGAGCGGGTCCGTCGATGCTTCCGCGATGGCCATCATGATGGGGTGATCGCAATGGGGGGTGGCAGTGGCATGGACGCCGGAAAAGCCACCACGCTGGTGGCGAATAATGATCTCGATGTGTGGCGCTTTAACTACGATGAAGCGAGTCCCATGCTGCCGGTCGAACATGTCTTCCCTAAGTTGATCTGCATTCCGACGACGGCGGGTACCGGAGCTGAAACGGAAAGTACCGCGATGATCACGCACAGCGAGGAGGGGATGAAGTTGTGTGTTTGGCATCCGGACTTGAAACCGTCGCTGACGTTGCTGGATCCTGAGCTCACGATGGGCCTTCCCCCTCAGCTGACGGCTTGGACTGGTCTAGATGCGCTGGTGCATGCGGTGGAGGCTTATTGCGTGCCTGATTTTCACCCCATGTGCGATGGCATTGCGCTAGAAGCTTTGACGCTGATTGGTCGGTCACTGCCGGCAGTGGTCGAAGAGCCCCACAATATCGCGGCGCGCGGGGGTATGCAGGTTGGTGCCTGTTTGGCGGGCATCGCCTTTTTGAAGGGATTAGGGTTAGTGCACGCGATCAGTCACATGGTTGGCGCAGAATTCGATACCCATCATGGCCTCACCAATGCCGTCGTATTGCCTGCGGTGTTGCGATTCAATGCGCCTGCCATCGCCGAGAAGGTGCCGGCAATGATGAGAGCGCTGGATCAACCGGGAACGGATTTCGATGCGTTTTATCGCTATGTCTGTGGGTTGCTTGATCAGTTCCAAATCCCGCGCACACTGTCGGAATTAGGTGTTCCTGAGTCGGCAGCTGAAGCGCTCACGATAAAAGCGTTAAAAGATGCGGCCGCAGGCACCAACCCTAGGGTAGCTGATGCCGATTCGCTGATGGGCGTTATTTCTGAGGCGATTACGGTCGGTCGTTAACAGTGGAGTGGTGAGAGGATAGATGCGGTGAGTCGCTGATTCGATGAATAGTTTTCAGATTGCCATTGTGGTGAGTCTCGCCGGTTATCTGGCGATAGGCTGGTATGCCGGACGTCGTGTTAAAGATCTGGAAGATTTTTTTGTCGCGGGCCGTAATGCACCAACGTTACTTATTCTTGGCACATTGGTCGCTAGTTTCATGAGCACCAATGCTTTCATGGGTGAGGCCGGCATGTCTTATCAAGGGCATGCGCCGCTGATCATCATGATGACGTGCTTCAATTGCTTGGGCTATGTGGTTGGCGCCGTATTTTTCGGTCGTTATTTACGTCGTAGCCGGGCCCTGACGGTGCCCGATTTTTTCAGGGCGCGTTTCAACAGTCGCCGTATTCAACGTTTTGCCGGCATTTCGATTGTCGTGGGGCTCTCTGCTTATTTGCTCGCGGTGACTTGGGGTATGGCGCTGGTCATGTCTGAGGTGACCGGCGTAGCAGAATCTACCGCCATTGTTGTGGTGTGGTTCAGCTATACCCTGTTCACGCTTTACTCCGGCTCCCGTGGCGTCATCTTGACCGACACGGTGATGTTTGTGCTGTTTTCAGCAATGATTGTGTTGGCCGCTTTTTTTATTATTCAATCAGCGGGCGGTTGGTTTTCGGCCATTGAGGCGCTGGCAACCTATGAAGCGAAACCCGGCATCATTGCTTGGCATGGGCGGGTGGGGCCCGAGACGCCCTGGGACACGCCGTTGGATGGATTGCTGTGGGCGACTATTTTGGGCGTAGCCTGGGGCATTGTTGTCGCAGTGAGTCCGTGGCAGTCCAGTCGATACCTGATGGCGCGAAGCGAGCATGTTGTCATTCGATCGGCGTGTGGAGCGCTGATTGCGATGTTGTTGTTGTACCTCGTGACTAACTTTGCTGCCACAGCGGTGAATCTGATTAATCCTGATATTAATCCCCCGGAAAGCACCATGATTTGGGTGGCGATGAATCTACTGCCTACGGCATTGGGAGCGCTGCTCATCTGTGGTGTGCTCGCCGCAGGCTTGTCTTCAGCGTCGACTTTTTTATCACTGGTCGGCTTCAGCGTGAGTCACGATGTACTGGGCAGTGCTGCCGGTCCAGTGAGTGAGAGCGTGGCGGCGAGTGCCGCACATCACGCACAGCGTTTGCGCTCCGCTCGCTGGTCCATGTTGGTCGTCGGCCTCACGGTCATTGTGTTAGCGCTCTTATTGCCGAGAAATATTTTTTGGTTGACCCATTTCGCTGGACCGCTATTCGCGTCTTCTTGGGGCGCAGTAGCCTTCATGAGTATTTGGAGTGATCGCCTCACTGAGGCGGGTGCTTTTTGGGGTATGGCCGCGGGCTTTGTGGTTAATGTTGGAATGAATGCCCTTGCCCTTATGGGATCGGTGGCATGGCCGGTCATCGCCGACCCCATACTCGTTGCGGCGCTGAGTAGTTACTGTGTCATGGTGTTTGTTTCAAGACAGGGTGAGGTGTCAATAACAGAGCGCGAATACCGGATCGCCTTGCATCGATTGCCAGAACAAGAGAAGGACCCTGCCGTCGTAAGGCAAACGCTGTTGTGGCCTCGTGTGATGGTATTCGGCGGCTTCGTGTTGAGCGCATTACTGACGATTTTTTATGCCCTGCCCTTTGGACGAGCGGTTAGCGTCGAGGGGGGCGGTGGCGTCAGTGGAGAGCTGCTCCTCGCGCTGACCTACGGTTTGGTGTTGGTGGCTTCAGGGAGATGGGTGTGGCGTCGCGTGATGCGCGATTACGGTCATCAAGCGGGCACTAAAAGCTAAGCCACATTAGGCCAGTAGCGCTGGCTCAACCTTCGTTGCGATCGACAGCAGATCATAGTCTCGGCCCCGGGGCATCATCAATTGAATGCCCGTCATCTTTGTTGCTGATGCCGTGGCGATGGGCAGGCTGATAACCGGTAGGCCAGCGAGTGAGGCGGGCACACTAATGGCTAGCCACTGATGATAGGTATCAAGAGCGGTCCCTCCGATCGCTGCAGGGGGGCCTGCCTCAGCGTGAAAAGGAAAGACTTGAGCAGCCGGCGCTGCCAATACATCGTATTGTTGAAATAGCGTCTCGACGGTAACGAGCCAATCGCGTCGGAGTGTTTCTGCGGTAGAGAGGTCAGACCCTTTTCGTTGTATGCCTTGCTCAATTTCCCAGCGCCAGCTGTCACTCATGAGTGAGCGCGAGCGGGGATCGTCATACAGCGCGCGATCCGGTAGTAGAGAGTGCTGCCGGAGGGTTAGCCAACAAACCCATAGGTCTGCCAAGGAAAACGACAGTGGGCAGAAATCAATGTGAGCGCCTAGGCCTTGTAGATTTTCCAGCGCGCGCTGACACTGCGATAAAAGCCCATCAGCCATTGGCCAGCGCGAATCTGCATCGCCCAGCCAGCCGATGTTCAGGCCGTCTAGTCGCTCTGTATCGGGGGGTGGGTTTTGTGCTTCGGCGCCACGGTCATTGCTGAGAGTGGTGAATAATGCGCTGACGTCGCGCACGTTTCTGGCCATGGCGCCAATACTGGTCAAGCCGAGTCCTTGTGGATCGGCGTCTCTTGCTGCGGGTATTGCGCCGATGGACGCGCGATATCCCACGATGCCTTGAAACGCGGCAGGTGTCCTCAGTGAACCCATCATATCGCTGCCATCGGCGAGCGGCAGCATGTGACTCGCGACAGCGGTGCCAGCGCCGCCGCTGCTGCCACCGGCACTCAGATTGCGATCGAGACCATTTCGCGTCAGTCCGTACAAGGCATTGTCGGTATGACCGCCAAGGCCGGCCTCTGGTACGTTGGTTTTGGCAATAATCAGCGCGCCTGCAGCGCGAAGACGCGCCACATGGGGATCATCCTGTTGAGCCGCAACGCTCGACAATAGCGGCGATCCAAAAGCGGTGACAAAACCTTTTGCGTTAAAGAGGTCTTTAATGGCAATCGGGATACCGTGCAACCAGCCTGAACGGTTGCCGCGGGCGAGCTGTTTGTCCGCCTCCCTGGCCATTGCTGAGCAGGCTTCAGGTGTCATGAGGCCCACTAGGGCGTTCAAGTCTGGATTCAGTTCGTTAATACGTTCAAGAAAAGCGTCCATGACTTCGACGCAACTCACAGATCGCCTGTGAATCGCCTCGGAGAGTTCCAGTGCTGTAAGACGGGTTAACGCTGTCATGACTAAACCTTATCAGTGCCAATGATCGTCACCCACTAACGTATTCACAATAATTGGCCATTATGCGCTTCGAGTGTATCGCTTTCGAAAACCAGTAGGCAGGATCCGATGTTCTCGTTAGAGTAGCGGGACAAGAATAGGAGGGCAAAGCCGATGAATGATATTCAGCATTTCGAAGACGAGGCGCAAGCGTACGCGGAAATTGAGGCGATGGGCTATTACCCACTGGCTTTAGATTTTGCTCAAGAGGAATCGCCCTTTCATTGGCATGATTTTGACTCGGTGCTCTACATCACAGACGGCGAAGTGAAGCTGACCTTAGAGGGCGACGAGAAAAGTGTGACTTGCCAGCGGGGTGCAAAAATTGTGGCGTCTGCTGGGGTGGTGCATCGAGAGCAGACCGAGGGTTACAGTGCCATTATTGGATTTTCCGTACCCGTCGCGGAGCTGACACAGCCAGTCAACAAAGCGTTACCGGTTGCTTCGTAACGACGTTTTAACGCGTTATCCCATGCGAGAATCAGTGAGGGTCAGCAGGAGATTCTGCTCGATGACGTTATGGCGTCGATTGATGACCCTGGGGCTGTTGATGACGACAGCGTTCAGTTTGGCGGCGACTGAGACTGACGCGACGCTCACATTCTATGTTGACGCACCGGCAATGAATGTCTGGCAAGAGCAAGACATTGAGGTGGGCGGTTGGATTTGGGGAGGTATCGAGGACCCTGTCGAGCGGGTCGTCCTTGAGTCGGAGGATTGGTCTTTCCCACTGGATTTTTTGCTCGAGCGAAACGACGTAGCGGACCACTTGGGCGACAAGCAAGCTGCGAACTCAGGGTTTCACGGGCGTCGAGCCTTGCCGGCAACAATGAGTTCGGATTCGACTTTTTTTATTGCCGCCTACCGGGTCTCCGGTGCAAGAATCGAGCTCAAGCGGTTGCGCTACCGTCCGGTCACATTATCTACCAAGTGGCAGCCCTGGTTAGCGCGATATCCCGAATGGCGCAACGATCCCTTTTGGTTTGTGCTGGGAACAAGTGGGGTGTCTTCTACCCGCGGTGACCAAGGATTTGCACAGGCCTACTCTGCCTATAACAGCGATACTTTTCGTGTCGGATTCCGGGTGCCGATTCTTTACATGCGCGCTACTGCGGGTAAGGCGGAAGATTGGCGCTTTGATGCGGATCTTGGCCCGGTTCGGCTTAGTTCGGGGTCGCTTTTGGTCGATGATTGGTTGCAAGGCGTCATCGATATGGCCATTGCTGAGCAGCTGCCGATTTTATTTACCTTAAATGGCGGTGTGTGGGGGGATGCGAATGGTACTGTGCCTGACTATGATTTAACCGATTTTCTGGAGCAGGATCCGCAAAACTGTCAGTGGGATCAAGACGATAGAGTGTTCCCAGATGACTGGATCGCCGGCTTGCCGGGCTCGCTAAAGTCACCTGAGCTCTCGCGCGTGTTAACCCTCAATGCGTATAACGACACGGTGCGTTTCTATAAAAAACGCAATTTACAGGCAGCCGGGAAGCGTGTCGCACAGTTTGCTCGCCAACACCCCGCGTTGTTCGCGGGCGTTAATCTTGACGCAGACGTGTATATGAGTCCTTTCGTGAAGGGCAGTTGGCATGACTTCAACCCAGATACCCTAAGGCAGTTCAGAGACTGGCTGAGTGGCACTGGCTTGTACGCCGATAAGGCCATGTTGGCAGAGTATCGTGCCTACACATTAACGCTAGAGGAGCTTGGGAAAATTGCCGGACGCGACTTTACAAACTGGTCTTCCGTAGAGCCGCCCAGAGCATTGCCAAGACAATTCTTGCCTGGGGCGAGTGACGAATGGATGCATTTATGGGAGCAGTTCCGTCGGCATTTGGTGGATTTACACTACGACGATTTGAGCCGCTGGCTGGTCGAAGTGGGTGTCGACGCAGATAAAATATTCTCATCTCAGGGCTTTATGGCGCCTCGCAAGTTCGCCATGCCTTTTTCTGAGCGGCTTACCAGCAACCTGAAGAACTTCGATTCAGCCGGCATGACCGTCGAGGGGGCAAAACC
>OBPT01000301.1_pt1 | contig 15278 bp, 17 predicted proteins | sample 1534671 | NCBI WGS metagenome assembly OBPT01 (sample SAMEA3275494, study PRJEB22092) | marine metagenome | biome: ENVO:00000447 marine biome; feature: ENVO:00002042 Surface water; material: ENVO:00002010 seawater | collected 2014-06-21T11:00:00+00 | depth 1 m | reverse complement strand
GGCGAATTTCTACATCCTCGCCTATGAGGAAGTACCCGCAGATAAAAAGGTCAAAGTTATTTCCACCGTGGGCGGGGCGAGCAACAACGCTGCGATCGCGGACAGATAGTTTTTAGAAAGGGAGTAGATCGATGAGAGTCTCAACGTTCGTAGCAAAAAATAGCCGTGGCGCTCTAATGCAGGTGAAAAATCAGCTTGGCGAGGACGCGATTATTTTGCGTAATCGACGAGTGGGTGACCGGATCGAGATCACCGCCACAACCGACCTTAACCAGCCAGACTGGACACCGGAGCCGACCTCTGGCCGCGGGGCAAGGCGTAATGATATTCGCGACCAGAACCTGCAGAACGAGCTCACCAGCTTGCGTGAAACGTTGGAGCAGTTGTTAGCCAAGCGCAGCTGGCAGGATTCTGCCAATGTGCCTGCTACAAAGGCAACCGTGGGTCAGCGCCTCGCTGCCCTGGGTCTGTCCAAGAGCCTGGGTGGTTGGATCAGCGACAATGTGCACGATGACTACACACTCGAGCAGCAGTGGGCCTCGTCGATTCAGCTCTTGGCCAGCTGTCTGCCTCTGATGGAGATGGACTCGGTCAACAAGAGCAAGCTGGTTGCCTGTGTGGGTGCGACCGGTTCTGGTAAAACCACTTGTGTGGTCAAGCTGGCCCGGCAGGCAGCTAACGAGTTTGGTGAGCATGCGGTTGGGGTGATCGCGCTGACCAATGGGGACTCTGTCGAGGTCGGGCAGTTGGCAGATCACCGGGTGCCGGCGGGTATTGAAACCCGCAGTGCTGACGATAAATTATCTTTGTCCGAGTCGATCGCGGCACTGCGTGGCAAGGAGCGTATTTTTATCGACACCTCCGGGCTGTCATTTCGTGACCCGGATATGGCAAAGCAGCTAGAGTGGCTGACGGAGCAGATCCCGCCTATTCGCATCATGCTGGTCATTTCTGCCGCCGCGCAAATGGGGACAACCCGTGAGCTGTTGCGGCGTCTAGGAGCCACTCGCCTTGATGGTGCTATTATTACCAAAGTGGATGAAGCAGTCAGTTTGGGAGGCGTGATCGACACCCTCATCAAGCGACGTTTACCGCTGAGTCTGGTGGTCGACAATCGTGACCCTGACATTGTGCCGCATAGGACGGATCCGGTAGTATTCGTGACGCGTGCAGTGAAGCTGCTGGAAGAAAGACAGATCGGTCAGGTCGCCAAGACCCATGAGGTACATGCCAGCGACCGCCTGACGATCAGGCAGAAATAAAACGGTAGGAATTTATGTCGGGTAACTTGGTGGCAGTATCCAGTGGCAAGGGCGGAGTGGGTAAAACTAGCCTGACCGTTAACTTTGCCGTCGCCCTGGCGATGGCCGGAAAAAAAGTGCTGGTTTGCGATGGCGACTTGGGCCTGGCGAACGTTGATATTACGCTGGGACTCAAACCACAGTACGACCTGCATCACGTGTTATCGGGCGAGAAGACTCTTGAGCAAATCGTGATCAAAGGACCTGAAGGGCTAGGCGTGATCCCAGCTGCCTCGGGTATTGCTAAAATGCTGGAGCTGACGCCTACCGAGCGTCTTGAGATGGGACTGGCTTTTACTGAGCTGAGTCATCAATACGACGTGGTGCTGCTCGATACTGCGGCCGGTATTGGCCAGGACGTGATGTCTTTTTTATCCGGGGCGCACCATGTGATTGTGGTGGTCTGCGACGAACCGACTTCGTTGACGGATGCTTATGCCTTGATCAAGGTCAGCGCCTCTGAGCGCCGGGTAAGTCGCTTTCAGATTGTTGCCAACAAAGTCAAAGGGGCAGCCCATGGCATTCAGGTCTACAAAACACTGCTGAACGCTACGGATCAGTTTCTCGATGTCAATCTCAGCTACCTGGGTGCTGTGCCCACCGATCAGCGGGTTCTTGAATCCATCAAAGAGAGAACGCCGGTAGTAAGTTTGTATCCGCGCTCTCAGGCATCGGTGGCGATTCGGGACATTGCACAGAATCTTGAAAAGTTGCTGGCTTTTGATATCGAGGCAGACGGTGTCGCCGCGCTCTTTAAACAGCATGATATGAGCTAGTGCGGGTCATGGATGAACCTACTCGCTATGATGATATGGCGCTGCAAAACCCTTCTAGGGTCGTAGAAGATCTACTGCCCTTAGTGAAAAGCATTGCGCTGCGTATTCGCGCCAAGCTCCCCGATTTTATTGATCTAGATGATCTGACGCAGGCAGGCCTGATAGGGCTGCTGAATGCCTGCCAGTCATATGACCCTAATCAAGGCGCTAAGTTTCAGACGTATGCATCGATCAGAATCCGGGGCGCCATACTCGATGAGTTACGACGAAACGACTGGTTGCCAAGGTCGGTGCAAACCCAATTGGGGGAGGTCTCGCGGGCTATTGCTAAGGTGGAGGCGCGCCTGAGCCGGGTCGCCCAAGATCACGAGGTCGCTCAGGAACTGGGCATGCCCCTCGAGGAGTACCGCGCGCTCACCGCGAAACTGTCGGCCGCGAGGCTGGTGTACTTTGACGCCAACGGAGAGGGCGGTGAGGAACTTCCTGTGTCGGGCGCGGAACCCGAGGCACAGTACAGTGACGACGAACTGCGCGCATTGCTGCGCGGGGGTATCGATATGCTTCCGGAGAGGGAGAAGCTCATGATGTCCCTCTACTACGTTGAGGAGCTCAATATTCGCGAGGTCGCGGCAGTGCTTGAGGTCACAGAGGGCCGTGTATCTCAGCTGCACGGGCAGGCGCTGGCGCGACTACGCAGTCGTCTCGGCAACGCCATAGAAGGCTGAAGATTGTCTGAGCTCAGGATTGTCTTTGGACAACGTGTTGAATGATCTGTTCCTGAGCGAATTCATTCTCATCAAAGGCGATTCTGAGCTGATAGGCGTCGCCTGACGCAACGCAGTCGAGGATCGTCCCATGGATGACCACCTCTATCTGCGAGGGTTGAAAGACCATCGCTATCCGCACTTTATCTTGCGCGCTGAAAGGCGTTTTGCTCTGGTAGGCGATACCCGTGCCGCTGAGGTTAGCGTTCACTAACTCATAGTCAGGGTTGGGGTGCATCCTGCCAATCACCAGTCGCTCCAATATTTGCTGTCGCTGATTGAGTAACCCCAAAGCTTTCGCGATGATTTGCTGCTCTGCGTGAACGGCATTGACAAGGCTGCCCAAATCTTCAGACAATGAGCGCAACTGCTTGAGTTCTGGCGTCTCGACCAATTCCTCTGCAGAGGATTCGCTGATTTCTTCACCTTCGAGACAGCAATGAATCAGTAACTGATCGTCGATTCTGAAGTACTCACGCTTATCCTGATTCGTTGTCATGGGGTCGCCTCCTCGTCGGCGTTAATAGAGAATCCGAGGTCCAGAGTCTCACTGCTTTGTTCGCCCTCAACCGGCGAGCCACTCTCTTGATCAGATTGATTAATTCTGATCTCCACCCGCCTATTTTTTGCTCGACCCTCCACTGAATCAGTTGTGTCTTCGGGCCTCACTTCTCCATAACCCCGTAAACTCAGTCGGCCCATATTAATGTTGGGGTCATCCAGAAAAACGCTGGTTACCGATAAGGCCCTACCGGCCGACAGCGCGAAGTTGGAAGGAAACCTAACGCTGTTGATGGGGATATTGTCCGTGTGTCCCTCGATCACAATGTCTCCCGATATTTCACTTAGAGCGGTGCCGATTGTGACCAGCGTTGGAAGGAAATCCGGATCCAAATCCGCTGAGCCTGAGGTAAAAGACCCCTTTTCGCGAATCTTGATAATGATGGTCGGTCCGTCGGTTTCGACATCGATTTTTCCCTCATTGATTTCTTCTTTGAGCAGTTCGGTGAGCACCGAAGCATCTTTTTCTGTCTGCTGTCTTTGTTCTTGACGCTGCTCTTCTTCTTCGAGCATTTTCAGCAGTGTTTCGGGCTGCACCTCAATAGGGTTATCGGGGTTGCCGATTCGCAGTGAGGGTTTACTCGGGTCGACAGTATCCTGCTGGATGATTTTTCTAATCGTGGGTTCGGGTTTCCCGGGGGAGAATTCCAGCGCGATGATGCTGGTGCCTTTGGGAATATCGTAGGTCACGATGTCTTGCTGAACGCCAAAGGCATCTTTCATAGAGCCGGCTACTTTTTTGTAGCGAATGACATCAATTTCTGACATCGAAATGATCAGCACAAAGAAGCAAACCAGCAGTGACATCAGGTCGGCGAAGGTGGCCATCCAAAGTGGAGCGCCGGGCTTGTCCTCGTCTCCCTCTCCCTCGTCAACCAGTTGTAGGTCGATCGACACGTTCAGTCTTCCTTTTCGGCTGCTGCACGCTTCTTCGGATCAACATAAGTTTTGAGCATGGATTCGAGAACGCGGGGGTTTTGTCCACCTTGAATGCCAAGTACACCGTCGATACACATGGCCATAAGTCGTCCTTCGGTGGCTTTTCTCAAGGTCAACTTGTCGCATAAGGGGAGGGCAATCACATTGGCAATGAGTGATCCATAAAGGGTTGTCAGTAGTGCCACAGCCATCGCTGGGCCGATGGCTTTGGGGTCGCTCAGGTCCACAAGCATTTGCACAAGACCGACCAATGTGCCAATCATACCCATGGCTGGGGCGACTTCACCCCATGCCCCCCAAACTTTGGTGCCCCAAGTTTGCCTGTCGAGAAATTGCTGCCTATCTTTGTAAAGCACTTCGCTGACAACCTCTCTGCTGGCGCCGTCGATGAGCATCCGCACGCCTTGCTTAAGGAATGCGTACTCGATCTCTACGTTTTCAAGTGCCAGCATGCCTTCCTTTCGCGCCTTGCCCGATAACTCGACCATTTGAGCGATCAGCTCGTCGGGATCGTCTGCTTGACTTCGAAATGCGGTTCCCGCCGCCGCAAATGCCCCAAGCCACTGCCTAAATGTAAATTTCATCATCACCACAAAGGCAGTCCCAAAGACCACAATGAGGATGCTTTGGGTGTTGAGGAATATCTCCGCGCCTTCGGCTGAGAAGATTGCATAGGCGACGACACTAATCGCTGCCAGCATGCCTATGAGCGTTGCAAAATCCATAAATCTACCCCAAAGTCCGACGTGGAGCCCGATGCAAGAGCTCCTGAGTGTGGCGGTGTTGGTTGCGCCCCGGTGACACGACAGTCTCCGGGTAACCTATCTGGCGCGAAGATAAAGTTACAGTTGTTTAACGAATAAATAAAGGGGTGCTGTGGAAGAGCTCCAAATTTCTTTAACCCCAGCTAGGGTTGAACAGAAGAATTTTGGACTGTGGCTTCGCACGCCGCAGGTGGGCCAAGTGTTGAATGCTGTCGTCGCCGATAGGTTGCCATCGGGGGAAATGGTTTTGAAGGTCGGTGCAGAGCGAGTCACCGCCTCTACCGACATTCCGCTTCAACCCGGTGCGCGCCTGCTGCTTGAAGTTAAGCAAGTGCAACCCAGCGTCACCTTTCGGCTGTTAAATCATGCGCCTCCCCCTAATGTTGCGATGGCGGAGGCGCTGTCTGAGGCCACCCGGGCTCATCGGCAAATCTCTGCTACCCCCTCTGGCCGCGGCGGAATCCCCCAGCTATTGGCCTTATTAGGGGGGGGGCAGAGCGGTGCACTGAGCGCCGCCGGTATAGACCGCACTTTGGTCAGGCAGCTTCAGGCTAACGTATTAAATGCGCCTCAGCTCACCAACCCGGAGGCCTTGATGCGTGCGGTGCTGACCAACGGGACATTCCACGAGAGATTATTGGCAACTGGACATCCCGATCTGATGCGCATTGCGGCAAGTGATCTCAAAGGGCAACTGCTTAAAATGATGGCCAAAGTGTCGTCAGCAGCAGATGAGGAGGGCGAACACTCTGCGGGTGACGGGGCTGGGGTAGAGGCGCTGGCATTGCTGAGATCTGCGCTGGACAAAAATCTCCAAGCTGTCTCGCAGAATCAATTGGGGTCACTGCCAGCGGAAGACAATCAGTTGTCACAGCAATGGCTTTTCGATATCCCCTTTCGGCTGGGTGACAGTCTCCACAATTTAGATCTGGAGCTTTCAAAGGATGAGAGGAGCGCTGGTTCTCAGGATGAAACAGATGACATGACGTGGCGGGCTAAGCTGAACCTGGACTTGCCCGGACTGGGTGCGACAGAAATTACCCTGAAGTTGATAGCAAGCCAGTTATCGATTCATGTGGTATCAACTCAGCGCAGCACGCTCGAAATGTTTTTGCAGGCTAAACCCGGGCTTGATGCCGGGCTTGAATCAAGGGGGCTGGAGCTGCACAGGCTCAGTGTCATGCATGCCCCGGATATGGCGAGTCAAAGTGCCGCTGCGAAATCCTTGGATGTGCGTGCATGACGGATCGTTTCACAAGCAAGTCGGCGGCGCTGAGTTATACCGGTGAGGGGGCGCCACGGTTAGTGGCGAAAGGCGAAGGGGAGCTCGCCCAAAAGATCAAAGCGATCGCCGATGAGTTGGATATTCCGGTTGTTGAGCAGGCGGGCCTTGTTGAGTTGTTATGCCAAATTCCGCTTGGGGACGAAATTCCCCCTGCTTTATATGTAGCGGTCGCGGAGGTTCTGGCGCACGTATTCAGGCTCAATAATCGGGTCGACGAACTGACCTAGTGGAGGGCGCACCGCTTCAGGCGTTGTGTGTAATTGTCTGTAATATGGCGCAGCAATCCGGACCCAGCTCGGTTTGGCGCACTGTTTGCAGTGCTCTGGTGCTGACCGACGAACAGGCTACTTATTCAGCTGATCTGGCTGTATTTCGAGCGCCGATGAATACTTTTTGATAACGTCGAAATCCCACTGCTCAAAATTGGCCCTAACTTTAAAATTGCCATAGTTTTCATACCAACCCGAGGCTGCATTGGGAAACCTCGCGCCAACCCGCCAGCCTGTAAAGTCGGGTGTTTCAGTACAGCGCATCTCAAACGGTTCATCATTGATGTCCAATACGTCGGTCATGATGGACGTGCCTACCAGACAGTTGTCATAAAAGTACACAGCTGCGAGCACAGAGCCATCTGAGTTCACTCGCGCCCGCATTGAATAATCCAGAAATAAAAATTCGCGTTGCACCCAATTACCCGTCTCCAAAAGCTCATGCTCTCGGTCGGTTTTTTCCCAGGCGATATCGGTGTTCCACTGGTAGATCTCATCCTGCATGCCAAGCGCTTTGCTGGCTTGACCTATCCACACCGCAATCAATTCCCGCTGCTGAGATATTCCAGCAAACAAGATGATGGTAAAAACGACCAAGAATAACTTGATAAAAGTCTGCATACACTCATCTCCCTGCGCCGGTCTTTAGTTGCAAATTAGCGGCTATTTTTTTTAGTAGAGCCGCTATCGAAACCAGCTCGATCACCTAGTGTACCAAACTCAAGTCAGTAGCAGTCACACCGCCGCTAGCGCTGACTTGCGCATTGGTACAGCAAGCTAATAGACCCTTATTGTCACTGTCATGAGGTTGAGCAGTGCCACCGGCTTTGAGAGAAGAGGGAAGCGCCCTCTGTTTGGTCGTAATAACGGGCCATCAGGTCTGGTGTCACAATAATAGCAAAGCCGTCTGTATCTTCTGAGTGCCATCGGTAGTTCAACGCCTGTTGCTCGAACTTTGTTTCTCGCTCAGATCCGCCTTGAATCCTGACCCAGCCTCGCTGTTTTTGGATGTCGCCCCTGAGTTCGAGGGTGCTGCCATTGACCCAGCGCGAGTCATCAATACAGGTAAAGCGAATGGGTTTGGAGCCTGAATGGTATTGCTTGCTCATCGCCGGCTGAATAGCCAAGCACAGCGCAGTCAGCAGCAGTCGCGTTGGGAGTCGAGAGTTTTGATACTGACATGTCATAACGTCTGTGCGTTGCAGTTTGGCGGCAGTGGAGCTTCGCAGCGCACGATCATGAGCCTTGCCTGCCTATCCAGGGTTTAGACAGGCCGAAGTCCCGCGCAAGCGCCTCGCCTGCTGCGTCCGCCTCGGCTTTATCGGCGTAGCCCTCCGCCCGCACGCGATACAGTGTCTTGCCATTGATACTCACGGACTGCACCTGAATATTTTCGGGAGAGCCGGACAGGCTTTCAGCGAGGCTTGCTGCGTCTGATTGCTTGGAAAAGGTCTGAATATTGATAAACCACGTGCCGGCTGGCGCAGTTGAATTCTGTGCCTTCTGTGGATTGGTTTCATCGGGGGCTGATGGCGGGTTGTCTTTTCTCGCCTGAAGCAAGGCGCGCTCAGTTGAAGACAGCTTGGCACTGAGTGTCTGGTTTTGGTCTGCTAGCTCAGAGATTTGATCAGCATGGCGTTCCCGCTCAAGTGCCAACTCCTTTTGAAGTTCGTCAATGCGTTCGTTATTCAGAGTGCTTTGTTCGGCAACAGGCTCGACCGCAGCGGCTTGATTGGCCGCTTTAAGTTGAAGCTCAAGCGACCGGATGGCTTTGGATTGCTCCATTGCGTGAAACCATCCATAGCCGCCGGTGCCAATGACAGACAGGCCCAATACCGCGGCGACGGTCGGCCAGATCCAGCGCATTTTGCTGGGCTTCGTCGGTGCACTGTGGGCAGTATTGCGCAAAGGTATGGCTGAGGCCGAGCCGTCGTCATCATCGTCCTCGTAGTCATCGTCCTCGTAGTCATCGTCGTCCTGATAGTCGTCCTCGGCTTTATGGCCATCGTCGTCTTCGTGTAGGTCGTCATGCTCCCCTGCAAGCGCTTTGTCGGCGAAGTCAGCGGCTGTGCTGGACTCGCTAGCGCGTCTGTCACTGAGGTATTCGCTGTCTGTGCTGAGTGAGACAGTCTCATCCTCAAAATCGTCGTCTTCAAACAGCGATTGTGAATCCGTGTCCCGGTTGGGAGCGGCTGGTGGCGGCATGTTGGGATCTTTTGGGCTATCCGGCTCCAGCGTAGCGAGATTGTCCCCGGTCCATTCGGGGTCCCCACTCAGCGATTCATCATCATCTAGGGCGCCCCATTCCTCGTCGTCGCCATAGGCGTCAAACGAGGGCAGTTCCGACTCGGGCTCGCCTGCATCATCCTCTCGCGCTGAATCGTCAGCAGGACCCGATGAAAGGTCGTTGTATGTTGATTCTTCGGGCTGATCTTTGTCACTCATAGCGCCGCTCTCTATTGTGGCATGACCTCTATAGCCTATCAGAACTGATGGCTTTCGAGGCGATAATTGGCAGTGAGCCAGCGGCCATTGGCTTGATGCCGAGAGAGCTAACCTGGCAGTCGTCTCCCGGGTTCGAAAACTTTGCGCGAGCGCCTGACCAGAGTGAATCAATGACAGCGGGGCAGGGCTGCGTGGGGCCATCGAACACCAGTACGTGTTTGACCATAGCGATAAGCGGCTTATTTGAGATAAACCCCAGAATCATGATGTAACTGGTTTGTACTGAACAGGGGGTAGGCCAGTACAGAGGGTAGGCCAGTACAGAGGTCGAGCAGAAGCAGCATGCACCGGATATTTTTCTGTCAGCGCGACACTAGTGAGAGCGCCTTCGCGGGCCGCATATGCGCATAGATTTAAAAATAATTCACATTTTTTCTATCAATTCATGGCAAAATGTGGAGAGTTAAAAAGGCCTTTGCATGCACCCCATGACAGTGAAAATTTCCAGATGTCTCTGCTTCGTGTGGCTGGTGGTGATGCTTGCTATTGTTGCGATCACTACGACCGACCTCGGACCAGACCGCTGGCTCAGCAGTTTGTGGATAGGGCAATTTGTCGTCACCTGCATCTGGGGCGCTCTTTACCTCAGGCGGGCGGTTCGCGCAGTGATGAGTGGTGTTGCTGCTAAAAAAGATGCAATGGCTGAGTTGAAGTCCAGGGCCTGATTTTGCCGCTGACTTTGCGGCGGCCGCAAGAAGCTGCGCCACCATCTTGATATCAATGAGCCTGATGTTTAGTCCACCTCGCAGGAGGTTTGTAACAAGCCCTCTCCGCACATACCCAGCAGTCTCAAGAGATCCTCGTCTAGGAGAATAAGATTAATGGTCAGTGCGAGTAAAAAGATTACCAGCGTTACCGTTTCACTGCGTGTCAGAGCCATTGCGACTCCCCCTCGCTGCCAGTTTCAGAGGACCACCACCTACTTCTAGAGCCACGCTAGCACAAACTCGTCGCGATTAGCTGTGTCAGATGTTGGTTTGTCTATTGGATCAGCGCTGATGGCCACCTCACTCTGTGACGGGAGGCGGGTTGGAAAGGGCTTGCCGCATCGGCGTTCCGCTATCAATCACAATAGCCAATCATAGGCATAAGCTATTGAAAATGATGCCGTCTTTACTGGATATCGGCGGGTTTCTGGCACCAGAATTGGTACATGCCCCGAAAAGTATCAGGATGTTCCACCTCAAATTGGTGCCAAGAGTGTAGATCATGGCAGTTTGCTTGGCCGTTATAGTAGAGGTCCAGCTCATAATTCAATTCGCTAGGGGTAAAACCGCAAAATTGCAGCTTTAGATTCTCGAGGCACTGAGCCAGCTGAGGGACAGTGAAGCGATGCTCTTGGATGTGGAAGATGGCATCCCTCAATTCACTTAAACTGAAAAAGTCCTTAGACATCGCCACTTTTTTATGGTGACTTTTTGTTGATTGCGCGATCTGGTGTCGAAAGGCCCGAATTTCTGATTCATATCCCTGCAAACCGAGGGCCAATATTTCCTCACGTATTTTGACGATATCTTGCCTAGCGAGTTCGCTATACAAACCCACCTTCATCAGACCAGAGGGGCTGAGGAGCTCTGTCAGAACTGCCCAACCCGCCGAGGGATCGTCCATGTGGTGCAACACGCCAACGCTCTCGATGATATCGAAGTGCTCGCCCAGTTTAGCAAGGTCCAGGATATCGCCCTGCATAAACTCCAATCCTGTGACACCAAGGCTAATGGCTTGTCGTTGAGCATAGCCGAGACTTGCGCGGCTTAAATCTAACGCTAAAACTTGCGACTGAGGGTGCCTGAGCGCCACTTGTAATGCGTGCTGGCCAGTGCCGCAACCTGCCACCAGTATTCTTGGGGAATCTAACGCTTGATCCCTCAGACTGTGATGGCGAATGCCTTGTTCTTTGAGATATTCATCAACCGGTAACGTAGACTGAGTGACGCCCAGCTGAGCCCAGCGGGGGTATGGGTTTTCTTCGTACTGGCGCTTCACTTTAATAGAAACGTCATTTGAAATCGGGCCGAGGGTGCGGATCTCCCTCGCTAGCCTCTGCTCGGCCAGGGGCTGTGTGATCAAGCGCTCTCTGATGTCAGGCAGTTTTTTGAGGGAAGAGAGGTCCTCGCTCCAGCGAAAGCGGTGTAGCGGACGGAATGAGCTCAGACACAGCACCTCTGCTAGCTCTGGCTCTTTTCCTGTTGCGAGACTTTTCTCTATATGGCGGCGCAGGTTTGCAACATTTTCAGTATCTCGCTTAGTTTCAAAATACACGTACTCGTTCAAGAAGCACTGCAAAGAGAGCGTTGACTGAAAAGACGCGAGAAACGGTGTATCGACGAGCGCGGAGACATGCTCCAGAAGAACGCTGCGGATACCCGTAAAAACCCGCTCTAGCTCGAGGTCTGGTAGGGGACACAAGCGCATTAGTTTTTGCAATAAGGGGAGCTGCTCCAACTTTGAAATATGATTTAAATGAGTTTTCAGGTCCAGCTGTCCGGATGGCTCCTGCAACATATTGACGAGGATTGGGTCATGCTTTAGCAAGCTCAAGATGGCGGGAGCCACATCAGCTGGAGACACCACATTTGTGGTATTGAGCAGCTGCTCTAGGGACGGATAAAGGCTACGGTCCTCTGAGGCGAAATGCACCTTCTGTAATTCAGCCCCCAAGTTGAGCAAGGCCTCCCAATAATTTGGTCGGACTGATAGCGCCAACTTGTAGGCGTCTATGCCCTCACCCAATCGCCCTTGCTCGCAGAGTAAAATACCGAGGTTGTTAAAGGCCTCCGCAACTTCGGGGTTCAGATTCAAGGCTTTACGATAGGCTGCTATTGCCTCTTTAATGTGCCCTGATTCCTTCAGGAGAACCCCGAGATTGTAATGCGCATCCGCGTCGGAGGGATCGAGTTCGGTAACGCGTTGAAGAGACAGGATTGCCTCTGTCATCTGCCCTTGTCCGTGCAGCGCGAGCGCGAGGTTGGCATGATTCACCGGGTCGTCGCCACTCAATGCTACCGCCTGTCGAAAGGCGGTAATAGCCACCTCGCCGCGATTAAGGTCTTGGCTTACTAATCCTAGTAACTTCCATAAATCGGGGCTGAGCGGAAATTTCTCTGTAGCGCGCAGGGCATCGTCAAGCGCAGTGGTCAGCTGCCCAGATTGATATTGTTCAACGATCTCGCGGTATGCAATCCGCCAAGATTCGTTATCGATGATCAAGTTGGTTTGTGACGCTATTGAATTCATTACCGCATGTGTCCCAGAACCCTAACCGAGCAAATTATTGCTCCCGCTATACATTCCGCATGACCATCTTCAGATACAGGCTGGTGGACACATCGAATCATTCTTTGTAGCGACAGATCCTATTAAAACTTTAGAGCATTCATGGTTTTTCTCCCTCAAGTTTGGAGATTGGCCGCTGTCGACGACGCTCTCCAGGCCCTTTCGGGTTGGATCTGGGGGATGAAAAGATCGCGCCGTTCATGCTTGAGGTGAGATATCAAGCGGCGGATAGCTTCTCCCAAAATAGCGCGGGTCCTGAGTCGATACTTGCGGGAGAATATGGAGGAGAGATCGCCTGTGAACGCTATCCCGCGGAAGTCTCACTGCGACCACCTTATAGCACTGAGATTTTCAGCGTTCGTTCATGATTAGCTCCGCGCACTTCAGGTGCCTCGAATGCGCAATTCATAGTTCGTGCCGTCAAGAGAATTGTAAGCGGGCGGCGTCGCCACGTGGACAATAGATCACCGTGGTTGCCGCCCGATTGTCTTTGGCACGCGATTTGCAAGTTACAGTGATGAGGCGTGTAGCCGCGGGCTACGCAAATCGATATTGATACGGGTTCGAGTTGGATGAGGGTCGGCAGAGATTGTGAAATCTAGCCTAGCTTGGGGTTCAGATGGAGCCCTAGGGCATTGACGCAGGCCCTTCGAAAAGGTGAAAGACGCGACCAGGGGTGGCAAAAGTTTGCCGTGAATGGGCGATTGGTGGCCGCTAGCCACCTGAAGTTAAGAGGTGACCGATGCGCAATGGTGCAGTGGGAGCAGCTTTCGCTCCGATTAATCGCTGGCACGTTGTTACCGGCGCGAGGGGAACGACATATGTTTAATGTGACGTCAGGAGTCTACGAAAACACGCGATTTTCTGGTCAAGTGAATGCGAATCCAGCCAGTGAGGATGCCAGCCCGAAACAGGATTTTCAGGCGGTATTGCGGCAGGCGGTCAATCCCGAGAAGGGGCCTGAGGAGGGTAACACTCGGAGTCCTGCCAACCAGCAGCGACTTCAGGCCGATGCTTCACTACCGATCCCGTTGGTGCGCGAATACGAAGCAGCGCCAGCAGGGAGTCGAGCGCAACTGGCGGATTGGTGGGTGCACGCGGCATATTTTGGCCCAAGCATGCCGGCATCTCAGGCGTTACTGCCGGATTGGGATGCTGCAGCCGGGGGTCAGACTGCGGGTGGCATAGGCAACACGGATGGATGGGGCAAACCCATCAATTGGGGCAGTCCAGAACGACAAATGCTCGAGGCCGGTCAGACGTTTGTGACCCCGGCAGGGACCTATCAGGCTGTTACGAACCCTCATGGGGACTTGGTGCTGCGACCGTTAGACGACGCTTTACGGCCGCCAGGGGACTACCTGCACAGCATGACGATTGGCCAACACCACATCGGCATACATCCAAAGACTGGAGAGGTGTGGTATCAACAAGTTGCTTAACTCGTGATAAAGGTGGCAAGGTTCAGAGTGAGGAGTGGCAATATTAGAGGGGGGTTTAGGATGGGTCGAGCCAGTTGCATCGGGGTACTTAGCGCGTTGATCTCAGGCTGTTCTGGCATACCAGATGCTTCCGACGTCTCAATGAACATACACCGAGGGATGTCTTACGAAGAAGTATTTGTCATGGCGGGCGCCTACGAAATGGAGCAGGAGTTCAAAGGGAGCGCAACGGCCTTGCAATTTTGCAGTGGCAAGGGCGGCGGCACAGAATTTGTGATTGTTTGGTTTGTGGATAACCGCGTAGAGGGTTTAACTGAGTACGAACGAGAAACCCCGGACGGCCAACGTTGCGGGTGGGTTTTTGAAGCGGTTGATTGGGCGCTCGCCCCTGATGAGGTTAGGGCAGAACTCTTCATTCAATAGTGCCCGTGCCGCAGACCGACCACCGCTCCGAGCGCAGAGATCAACGCGAAAGCTATCCCAGCGCCGTCATGACTTCCCGAGTCAACATAATGGCAAGCGCAATCTCACTCAGGCAAAACAAGACGGTGCGACGCATTCCCTCAATAATCGATTGATTTAGATATGCTCTGGGAGGGTTTTCCCCATGCCGCTGATCTTTGACCCTATTTCAGACTCCAAGAGATGATTGTTTGGGTTGTAAGAGGGCGTGTTGAGTGGCTACACTGTTTCCAGTCTTTCCCCTGAGCGCCTAGCATGCCTCTCAGCACGTTGAATAACGCTTTATCGGGCCTTCAAGCGGCTACCGCAACGATGCAGGTGACCGCCAGTAATGTGGCGAATGCGCGGACAGACGGCTATCAAACGCAGCGGGTTGAGTTGGCAGAGCGGTCTGGTGGCGTCGAGGCAAGGACCCCAGCGGATACTGCCACGGCTCGCCCCGCCCCGCCGCCCACTCAGGCAGCAAGCGTCTCTAGGCCTCCCTCTGACGTGGATTTGGCGCAGGAAATGGTAAAGATGACCGCCAATGAGAGTTTTTACCTCGCGAATGTGCGGGCATTAGAAGCGGCTCAAGGGCTGCTCGGTACATTATTAGACACCGAAGCTTAAGGGATGTTAACGCAGGGCCTGCTCCTGACGCACTGTCCAAAAACCCGGTTTTAGCGTCAATGCAGTATTTTCTGAGGAGCGCTGAGCGGATAGTTTTTTGCGCATTCTCTCGATCATTAATGAAACGGAGGCAATATGGCCATTGGTTTGCTCGCGACGATCACAGTGCAAGAGGGTAAAAACGCAGAATTTGAAGAGGCTTTCCTGAATTTGACAGAGCAAGTCCGGGCTAATGAGACGGGCAACATTTTTTATGCTTTGCATAGAAGTCCGGTCGACCCTCAGGTCTACCGAGTCATGGAGCAATATGAGAATCAGGAGGCGC
>OBPT01000291.1_pt1 | contig 15542 bp, 11 predicted proteins | sample 1534671 | NCBI WGS metagenome assembly OBPT01 (sample SAMEA3275494, study PRJEB22092) | marine metagenome | biome: ENVO:00000447 marine biome; feature: ENVO:00002042 Surface water; material: ENVO:00002010 seawater | collected 2014-06-21T11:00:00+00 | depth 1 m | reverse complement strand
TGGTGCCGGAATAGAGGTTGCAACCAAGGCACTGGCTACCTTCCGCGGCGCAGGTATCGGGTTCGATAGATTGGGCTCGCGCAACCAACGTTCAATCCAAGCGCGTTTATAGGGGCTAAATACGGTATAAGGATTGCCAGTCTTGGTGAGGAGACCCAAGGGCGCAATACCGAAGTCATGATGCCAATAGCATCGTATTGAATCAGGCAGAGCAGCATCGAATTGGGCATCACGTTGCCGTTCATTCACCGCATACTCTCGATTAATAAATACTGCGTCGGCACTCTGGGCCTCTAAAAAGCTCAGCACTCGAGTAGCAGAATCGGCGTAATCAGTGCCTTCCAGAACCACAAGTGGAATATTGAGCTCCCCGAGTGCTTGTTGCAGGGTCACTAAATTACGTCTGATGAACTGTTGTCGGATCGGCGCCATATCATGCTCAGCCCATTGCTGAGGCGTCGCACAAAAAATCCCCACCACTTCCGCCGCAGGATCTTCGCAGGCCCGCCGCAAGGCTGTGTTATCGCTAACTCTCAGATCCTGGCGGAACCAGACAACATGCTTGGCCATAGTGGCGTCCTAATCACACAGTTAACGTAAAGTTTTCAGCATCTCAGACGAATACGACTCAATCGACTCAATGTGCCCAGCTCGAACCAGAGCAGGCCAGTCAGGATTGGCAATAAGCGCTCGCCCGACCGCAACTAAATCGAACTCCGACTGATTCATTCTGCGCATCAGCTCGTCGAGGCTCGCAGGTTCGGCTGAACGAAAAGCCGACTCACCGGGTTGCGGCAAAAAGTCAGCGTTCAATCCGACGCTTCCGACAGTTATAGTGGGTTTGCCGGTGATTTTCTTGGTCCATCCAGCCAAATTAAGGTCGCTCCCCTCAAACTCTGGCTCCCAGAATCGACGCGTTGAACAATGGAAAATATCCACCCCGGCATCGACAAACGGTGCAAGGAAACCTTCAAGTTCTGCCGGTGTTGACACTAACTTAGCAGTGTAGTCTTGCTGCTTCCATTGCGACCACCGCATGATAATGGGGAATGAAGCACCGACCTCTGCACGACAGGCCTCGATCACTTCGACCACAAACCGCGCTCTGTTTTGCATCGAACCGCCATATGCATCGGTTCTTTGATTGGTGCCTTCCCACAAAAACTGATCCAGTAAGTAACCATGGGCACTGTGTAATTCGATAGCATCACAACCGATCGCTTGAGCATCCCGAGCCGCCTCAGCGAATGCTCGGATCACATCATCGATGTCACTTTGAGTCATCACATGACGATTCACTTTCCCAGGAACATTCATACCAGAGGGCCCATATCCAGGAACATCACCTTCAGGTGGTGTCCCCGCTTTACGCACGGCACCCACATGCCAGAGTTGAGGCGCAAACTTGCCACCCTCGGCATGCACCGCATCGACTACTTTTTTCCATCCTTCTAAACGCTCTGCGCCATAAAAATAAGGAACCCCCGGATAACCACTGGCACCGGGGTGATTCACACAGGTGCCTTCACTGATAATCAAGCCTACGCCCGCCGCCGCACGTTTCCGGTAGTACTCGACGTTGAGCTCGTGAGGTACGTTATCGGCCGATGCATTGCGCGTCATAGGGGCCATGGCAATTCGATTCGGTAAGGTCAAAGATCCAAGTGTTACGGGCTCAAACAAAGGGGCAATATTGGTCACAAAAAATCCTCAAAGTAAAAGGCAAAACGCTAGCATACGGTGTCGTCGTCTGAAGACCAAGCTCGAATCCGATAAAACTGAATACGATCCACTGGCTTGATCAGTGCGTACTTGATGGATCATTAAAGGATTCTCATGCGAACACTACTGTGGCTTCAAAACGATCTGCGACTGCACGACAACGCTGCGCTCCATGCTTCGCTCGATGCCAGTGAGCTACTGATCGTTACCTGCTGGCCCAATCCAAAACCTTGGTGCAATAACACCGGTATGGGTCCGCAGCGGCAGCGGTTTCTTGCAGAGTCACTGCACGGACTCAACCACGAACTCACGCAACTCGGGCAAACCTTGCATGTCAGTAAAGCGAGTCCCGAAAATGTCCTGCCCGAATTAGTTGAGCGATACGAAATCGATCGCATCATTACCTCTCAACCCCAAGCGTATAACGAAGCACAAACTCTGGAGTATCTGGAGCGCACGCTCGACTGCCCGCTGCTGGTAACGCGCGGCAACACTCTATTCGACGAAGCACAACTCCCGTTCCAACTTAACGCAATACCGAAACACTTCACCCCGTTTAAACAACAGATTAAGCACTGCTCCACAGGTGATCCCCTCCCGACGCCAACTCACTTGCCACCACCCATTCCAAAAGTCCGCTATGGCCTCACGCCCAAAGCTGTGGCCAGACCGCACCTGACACTGCCGTTTAGAGGGGGCGAATCTGAGGGGCTCAGAAGACTCAGACATTGGATCTTTGATCGTCAGGCGGTCGTCCACTATAAACAGACGCGTAACGCACTCGATGGCTTAGATAATTGTTCTATTTTTTCGCCCTGGCTTGCGATCGGTGCACTCTCAGTTCGCCATGTTGCCGAACAACTGGCGCGATTCGAGCAAGAATATCTCAGCAATGAATCAACCGAGTGGTTCTTATTTGAACTCTGGTGGCGTGAATTCTTTCATTGGCGTGCTCAGGTTGACGGTTTGCGGCTCTTCTTACCTTACGGGGTGGCGCGGCAAAAGCGGCTTCGCACCTTTGAGCCACGACAATATGCCCGCTGGTGTCAGGGCGATACCGACTACCCCTTAGTAAATGCATTGATGCACCAACTGGTCGTTACTGGGTATATGAGTAATCGCGGGCGACAGATTGCAGCCAGCTGCTTGGTGAATGAGTTGGGCGTTGATTGGCGTTACGGTGCCGCCTTCTTCGAGAAGCATTTGATCGACTACGACGTCGGCAGCAACTACGGTAACTGGCAATACATCGCGGGCGTTGGCAGTGATCCTCGCGGGGGCAGGCAATTTAATATCGAGAAACAAACCGCACAGCATGACCCAGAGGGTCGATTCACGCGCCAGTGGGATGGATTTCGGGCCAAGCAACCGCTTTATGTCACCGACGCCAGTGATTGGCCGATCGGCTAGTATGCACAAAAAAGCACACCTACCCACCAAAGTTTGCCCAGTCTGTGAGCGCCCATTCACTTGGCGCGCCAAGTGGAAACACAGCTGGGATACTGTGCTGTATTGTTCTAAGCGCTGCTCTGCGGCACGCAAAGCAGCTCGCAACACGCAGCAAACTCGCTGAGACTCTGAATCCCCAAAGCCTCAGCGCAATGCAGTCAGAGCCACTGCAATGGTGGCAACTACAAGTTGCTCAGTAGGTCGATGTAAGCCTGAGTCGAGAAGGGCCGCCCTAAAAAGTCTTCAACAAACTCGGCCGCAGGTCGACTCCCGGCAGCACCAAGAATCGTGTCTCTATACTGTTTAGCGACCTGAGTATTCGTCATACCCTCTGCTTCAAAACGGCTAAACAGATCGGTCGCTATCGCGAGTGACCACTGGTAGATGTAGTAGTTCGAAGAGTAACCGTTCAAATGCCCGAAATTGTTGTAGAAATAAGTCCCGTCAGCATAGGGATACGGAGAGTACTTCGCCTGCAGAGACTGTAGCGACTCCAACAAATTTAACTCTGCCGGATCTGTCGAGTAGAACGCGAGCGAAATATTGGCATAAAAAATTTGCTGGGCCGTATTCATCGCCGTCGTAAAATAGCGTGCTCGATTCATTTTTTCGACCAGTGCCGCTGGAATAGGCTCGCCGGCTTCGTTGGTGGCAAATGACTGCAGGGTGTCTAAATCCCAAATCCACTCTTCGAGCATCTGTGAGGGCGCCTCAACGAAGTCACGCTCCATACTCATTCCCGTGATGTCAAACCAAGTTTGAGTCCCTGAAAACATGTTGTGCAACAGGTGTCCAAACTCGTGCAGATAAGTCTCTACCTGATTGTGCTCCATTAAACCTTGGGGGAAATTGGTGGCGAGTCCCGATAAGGGCACCTGCTCATCAGCCAAACCCGATCTCAACGTCCAGTGTGCAGCATGCTTATATTTGTTCTCACGTGGGTGCATGTCTAAATAGAAGCGTCCAATGGGCTCACCATTCTCCCGCACTTCCCAAGCAGTCACATCTGGGTGCCAAACGCCTGTCTGCCAGGGCACGATTTGAACGCCGAACAACGTTTCGGTGAGCTCAAAAATGCCTTGCTGCACCTTATCGAAATGAAAATACTGACGGACTTCTTTTGAATCGAGCGAGTACTCCTCTTCTCGCACCAAATTCGATAAATAGCTACCCTGCCAGACCTGTATTTGCTCGGCAGTCGGATCAATCTGACGCAAGCGCGTTAGCAGGATACCTAAGTCTTTTTCTGCCGCCTGCTTCAGTGCGACGCCAACCTCATCCAAAAATGAGCGCGCCCGCTCCGGCGTCTCAATCATCAATCCGTCCATGGCGTAAGCTGCATAACTCTCATAGCCTAAGAGCTGGGCGAGTTCGTGACGTTTTTCGATGAGCTGTTGTAAAGTCTGGGAGTTGTCGGGGGTCCCGATGCTTAATCGTGCCACCGAGAGAGCCTGACGAAGCGCATCATCATGGCCATAGCGCATCACCGGAAAATAATCAGGGTAGTCGGTACTAATACGAATCATGCCCTCGGCATTTGGCGGACGGGCATCAATGTAGTCTTGGGGCAAACCCGCTAACTGGTCTAAGCGCGCCTCGACGTAGCGGGTATCCTCTCGAATAGTTTGATCAAAGCGGTTGCCAATCTCGGTGATCTCTTTTCGCAAAGCCCGGACCGCATCCCGAGTAGCCTCGTCTTTGTCCACTCCGGCTTGGCGAAAATCGCGAATCTGGTTAGCCACCATCAACTGTTCAGCGGGCGATAAGCCATCGGTGTTAATGGCTGCCACTCTATTGTAGAAATCTCTGGAAAGACCGATACCACTGGCGAAATCAGAGTAATCCTCTGCGCATTGTGTGGCCGCATCACGAACATCGGCCTCTGGATGGACTGATTTCATGTGCCACACATGCTGAATGGTTTGTAAGGTACGGCCCATATCATCGTAGGGCCCATACACCGATTCCAGGGATGCTGGCCCCGTGTCCGACTCAATGGCGGCAAACTGCGCTTTGGCTTGAGCGAGCGCGTTGGAACATAGGTCTGCGAGTTCAGCCGCGGGCATCGTGTAGTCCCAGCCATCAACTGCGGTTGAAACCAAAGGCTCCACCGGTGCAGAACCGCCATCCATGGTATCGCAGGCAGTTAAAACGAGTGCCATAGTGACACCACTCAAGTAGGTCTTTATTCCAGCCATAGGCTTCCCCTTTTTTTCATCAGTAACCAATAACATCGCAACGCTAACCGCTAACCGCTAACCGCTAACCGCTAACCGCTAACCGCTAACCGATCTAATATGCACCCTGACACATGACAGGTAAAGATTTGACCGACGAAACGCTATGATAGAGCGCTCAACTGCAGAGCGAGCCTAGCCTTCACTCGAATACCCGTTTGGGTTCTGCGATTGCCAGCGCCAAGTATCAAGCATCATCGTTTCTAGGCCTCGATGAGCTGTCCAATTTAGCTGTGCCTTAGCGCGCGACGGATCAGCCCAAAATTCAGGTAAATCGCCTGGGCGACGAGGCGCAATTTCATAGGGAATGTGAACACCGCTCGCGTGTTCAAAGGCACGAATCATCTCGATAACTGAGACTGGTACGCCAGTGCCCAAATTAAAAGTCTCAAAACCCTGAAAATTCAGGCGTTCCAGCGCCTTGGTATGGCCCTCAGCCAAGTCCATGACATGTAAATAGTCTCGCCGACAAGTCCCGTCTGGTGTGGCGTAATCATCGCCATAGACCGATAAATAAGGTCGCCGACCAACAGCCACCTGAGCTATAAATGGCATTAAATTATTGGGCACACCGTGGGGGTCTTCACCAATTAGACCGCTGCTGTGGGCACCGATCGGATTAAAATAGCGAAGATTAATAATCGACCACTGCGGATCTGCCAACGCGAGGTCCTCGAGTACTCTCTCAACCATCGCCTTGCTTGCACCATAGGGGCTGGTAGTTGATCCTCGAGGCTGCGTCTCGCGATAGGGTATCTCAGCCTCTACCCCGTACACTGTGGCCGACGAGCTAAAGACCAACCGGTTAACGTCAGCGCGCTGCATTGCACTTAGCAGACTCACCGTGCCTGCGACATTCACTCGATAATAGTCCAGCGGGAGCCGGACACTGTCTCCCACCGCTTTTAAACCCGCGAAGTGAATGACGGCATCGATGCTCTGCTCAGAAAAGATCTGATCTAAATACTCAGCATCCAGACAGCTCCCCCGATAGAAGGTCACGGTACGTTCACAGATACGCTCTATCCGGTTGATCGCCTCGCTATGGCCGTTACTGAGATCATCCAGAACGACCACACGGTGCCCTGCGGTCAAGCAAGAGACCACCGTGTGCGACCCAATATAGCCCGCACCACCGGTGATAAGCACTGTGAGTTGCTGATCTGTCATTCGTGCCCCATTCATTGTTTGCCTGCGCCGCGGTCTGTTTGATCACTCACTATCAAGGCGAGGCCGCCCTCTTACACCGGCGTAGTACTGGCGCACAGTATGCCTGTGACGAACGCCGTTTCAAAGGTTCAGTGCTGTTGAACCGGCGATGTCGTGACTCAGAATAAGATCCTCTCAGACTACACGGAACGGATCGACTGCAAAAAGTGAACGTGCTGCTCATATTGATTCACCACATCGGTAATCAATTGATCCTTGGACCAACCCATCACATCGTAGTCTTGTCCGCCCTCACTCAGATGCACCTCTGCCCGATAGTAGAGACTATCGTCACCCCCGTCGAACCCACCATCGCTGATATCGTCGAGGGGGGTCACGTGGGAACGGCATCGGACTTCGTAGATAAAATCCATTTCACCACCATGGTCGACTACGATGCCCGCTTTACCGCGCTCGTCAATTTGATCGGTGAGCTTATAACCAATGCCATAGCGGTCCAGCTCTTTGCCGAAATCTTGCAGTGCAGGATACACAGCGTCCCTTTGAAATCGCTGTATGCTGGTTTCGCTCGGATAATGTAACAATAACTGGAGTCGTTTCTTCCACTCTCCTTTATCGCTAATCGACGGCATGGTGACATTGAGCAGAGCCATATCTCGTTTCGCTTTGTCTAAGTGTAATGCCCGACCAAATCCATAAATAGCCGCTAGCAGTGCAACCGAAAAGGGCAAGGCGCTTGCAATTGCTGCTGTCTGAAGAGCCCCTAAGCCGCCCGACAGGAGTAGTGCGATGGTGACTACCGTAATGATCGCCGTCCACAACACGCGCTGTAACCTAGGTGTGTCATCGCGGCCGTGCGCAGATAGCATATTAAGAACCATCGCTCCGCTATCCGCTGATGTCACAAAAAACACGACCACCATCACGATAGCCAGAATCGAAATGAAGGAGGACCCAGGTAGGTACTCTAAAAACTGGAACAGCGCCACCGCCTGATTCGCTTGCACCGCCTCACCAAAAGCAATGTGTCCCTGATCTAGAATCAGTTGAATTCCGCTATTCCCAAACATTGCCATCCACAATAAGGTGAAACCACAAGGCACGAACATTGCACCGACTACGCACTCGCGAATTGTCCGGCCCCGTGAAATACGGGCAATAAAGAGCCCCACAAACGGCGACCAACTGAGCCACCAACCCCAATAGAAAATGGTCCATCCACCCAACCAATCGGTCGGATTATAGGCGTATAAATTAAAGGTCTTGCCCACCAGATCCGACAAATAACCGCCGATATTCTGCATAAACATTTGCAGTAAAAGTACCGTTGGTCCAGCCAGCATTACCCCAACTAGCAGTATCACCGCCAGTCCCATATTGAGCTCAGACAACCGTTTGATACCGGCATCTAAGCCCATCACTAAAGACAAGGTTGCCAGTAGCATGGTAACAATGACGATCGCAATTTGAACGCCCGTCCCAAGAGGAAGACCGGTGAGGTAAGAGATACCACTGTTAATCTGTAAGGCACCAAAACCAAGACTGGTAGACACACCGCAGATCGTTGCGACCACCGCAAAAGTGTCGACAATAGAACCAATCGGTCCATATATTTTATCGCCGATCAGGGGATACAATGCCGATCGAAGCGTCAGTGGCAAATTGTGGCGATAGGCAAAATAAGCCAGGATCAAGGCAACAATCGCGTAAATGGCCCAGCCGTGAAGCCCCCAGTGAAAGAACGTCAGCCGAATTGCTTCGCGGGCGGCCTCGACGGTCTGAGGATCACCGGTCGGCGGTGCCAGGAAATGCATGACAGGCTCAGCAACTCCAAAGAACATGAGACCAATCCCCATGCCCGCAGAGAACAGCATCGCAAACCATGAAGATCGGGAATAGTCGGGGCTTGAATGGTCTGGTCCAAGTTTGATATCGCCTAATCGTGAGAAGCCGAAGAACAACACAGCGACCAGAATAATGGCCACCACGAGGACGTAGTACCAGCTCGCATAGCGGATAATCGCCGCCTGAAAACTGGCAAAGAATTCACCCGTTGTAGCTGGCGCAATGGTGGCCACAAGAACCAGTAGACCTACGATAATCAGCGACGAGAAAAAGACGGGCTTGTCGATATAGAAGCCTGAACTAGCGGATTCTGGCTTAGTGTCTTGCATAAAAATCCTTAGCTTGTGCTTACAACTGCCAAAGCTCTGGTGAAATTAATAGCGAGCATCTTGCAAAGTGCCGAGCTCTAGCATGGGCGCCGCATCGATACCGACGGCATCCATCATCACCGCCACACGTTGCACTGATGACAAAATTTGAGTCTGCTCCCACTGCTCGAGCTGGCTGAAGCGATCGATAAATTCGTTCTGAAGTAATGCCGGAGCGAGACTCAAAACTTTTGCGCCTTCTTCGGACAAGGTCAGATGATAGCTTCGTCGATCGGTCTCTGACCTCACTCGCTCTACTAAGCCACGCGCTGTCAGCCGATCGAGGATCACCGTGACCGTACCCTGGCTCAGGGTCACTTCCTGTGCCAGCCGCTTTGGCGTAACCTCGGGGAGTGATTGGATAGTTTGCAGGCTAATTAGCTGCGGCCCGGTTAGGCCTGATTCACGATTCAATTTCTTGGAATGAAGATCAATCGCACGAATAATGCGACGCAGTGCGATCAGTAGTTCTTGTTCAACTTGCATACCACTCCCAAAGTTACTTTGACCTAAAAGTAGTTTATTAGTACCACGCATCGCAGGAAATTTCGACTCTTTGTTCGTCTATTTGTCGGATGAGCCCGTATAAGGTTCTATGACTCAGCACTCTCACCTTATTCTCGTTCTTGCCGACCAATTGTCGTGGCACAATCCCGCCCTTGCCGATGCAGATCCGAATCGAGATCAGCTTCTGCTCGCAGAAGTAGTGCAAGAAACCACTTATGTGAAACATAACAAACACAAGATCGTGTTTTTGTTAGCGGCGATGCGTCATTTTCGGGTTGAGGCTGAGCAGAAGGGATTTACCGTACACTACACGACCATCGATGAAGGCGTTGTGAGTCTGCTAGCGGCGGTGCAAATGGTGCTTGCGCGAACCCAAGTGAATCAAATCATCCTCTGTGAACCCGGTGAGTGGCATCTGCGCTGCGAGTTTGAGAGCTGGCCCGATCAACTTGGTATTGCCTGTGAAATGAGAGAGGATTCTCGATTTCTAGCGAGCCACGCCGTATTTGACGAGTGGGCAGAAGGACAAAAATCTCTGCGAATGGAATACTTCTATCGGTTGATGCGCAAACGCTACCAACTATTGCTCGACGCAAGTGGCGGACCCGAAGGTGGACAATGGAACTACGACGCCGATAACCGATCTGGCTGGCGCAACAAAGACCTTGTTCCTGCTCGACGCCAACCTGCTGTAAGCCCTATCACACGCCAGGTCATTATCGAGGTCGATGCGTTATTTGCGGACCATCCAGGCGATCTCAAGCATTTTTGTGCGGCCGTAACCCGAGCCGAAGCCGAACAACAGCTTGATGATTTTCTGACCCATTTTTTACCCCTATTCGGTCAATACCAAGATGCGCTTGCCGAGGAGTCACCCACCCTATTTCATGGATTGATTGGCTTATATCTGAACGCAGGGCTCCTAGAGCCACTCGAGGTATGCCGCCAAGTCGAACGCCGCTACCAGCTTGGTGAGGTGTCACTGGCCGCAACCGAAGGTTTCATCCGCCAAATTTTGGGTTGGCGCGAATACGTCAGAGGCATCTATTGGCGTTTTATGCCCCACTATGCCGAGCATAATACGTGGCAGGCCGTCAGGCCTTTACCGGCGTGGTTTTGGACTGCCGAAACACCCATGCGATGCCTCAGCAAGGCCATTGGGCAGAGCCTTGATCTGGGTTACGCCCACCACATCCAGCGACTCATGGTCATCGGTAACTTTGCTCTGATTGCCGGACTCTCAGTGAAGCAGGTTTGTGAGTGGTATCTGGCCGTTTATGTCGATGCGTACGAGTGGGTTGAACTGCCCAATACCTTGGGTATGGCTCTGAATGCCGATGGCGGCATAATGGCCAGCAAACCCTATGCAGCCTCAGGTAACTATATTGCAAAGCAGGGCAATCACTGTGCTCAATGTCAATTTGATCCGAAGCAGACAACGGGCCCAAAAGCCTGCCCTTATAACAGCTTATACTGGCATTTTATTGATCAAAACCTGGCTAGCTTAAGCACCAATCCGCGGATGAGTTTGATCACCTCGCAATGGAAAAAGCGCGACCCCGAGCAAAAACAGAGTATCACCGGCTGGGCAGAGCACGTTTTAGATCAGTACCTGTAATAACGTGTAGTCAGATGACGTATGTCGGGCAGTCAAGAAATCGGCAACGACTGCGCCTAAGTTCAGCCGCTCAGTGACCATAGCCCATCAACCCGTGGCCCCTACGTAGGCCCGGATGAAGCAATGACCACTCTAGCGAATTACCGCTTGGAACAAGTCATACACTGGCACTCGCGCCTTGAGTCTATGCGCCAACATAAACAGCCCCCCAATTTTGCGATGGAAGTAGATCGCATCGGCCGGAGGTACTTGCCAAAAATCGGCGTGGTCGGTGACTCGGTGCGACAAAGCCATCATGCGCGACGGCATATCCGATGCGCCAAAATCATAGATTCCGGGCTGACTCAAGGGCTCCAGCGCGAGCTTAAAAACATCAATGATGAGATCACGATAGGGCCCATCAGAATCTCCGATAGCGTACCCAAGCCGCTCCGCGGCACCCAGCATGCGCCCCCGATGTCCTGCAATAGCGGCCTTGGCAAGAGAGCGATAATCGTTCACAAACTTAGCTTTGAATGAGCGTGTCGCGCCAAAATCAAGCAACACGGTCCGCCCAGAGGACACATCGTAACGGTAGTTCGCAAAGTTAGGATCGGTCTGCATCCATCGCAGTTCGAACAGCTCCAGCAAAAGCAGCTCGATCAAAGAAGTCATGACGGTATCTCGCACCTGCTGTGGGTGATCCGCCAAGGTCTCAATGGGAACGCCCGGGACGTAAGTCATTGCCAGAGCCTCTCGATACGAGAGCTCTGGTATCACCCGCGGCAAAAGAAATCGAGCATCATCCTGCAAAGCATCTCGGAAGCGAGTCAGGTGAGCCGCCTCCTTCAGATAATCAGCTTCATCGTGGAGTTGGGCCTTCGCATCTTCCAGGATCGGAGCCAGGTCGATACCGTCTGGTACCAAGCCCGACCAGCGCAGCAAGGTTGCCATGTTCTCAATGTCGGCATCGATACTGTCTACTACGCCCGGATACTGCAGCTTAATGACAATCTCTTGATCATCGTGGGTCACAGCTCGATGTACCTGACCAATGGAGGCTGCAGCGAAAGGGGTCATCTCAAACTGTTTGAATCGATCTGCCCACTGATCGCCATAAACCGCTTTCAGGGTGGCTTGAGTCTGCTTGAGCGGCAGTGTACTCGCCTCGGATCGCAGCTGTCCCAGAATCTCAGCGAGCGGCTCCGGTAACAAATCGCCAGTATCCATGGAAAGGATTTGACCCAGCTTCATCGCCGCACCGCGCATCTCGCTCAAACGCTCAGCGACGCGCTCGGCATTACCGGGGGTGAGTAGAAGCTCTTTCAAACTCGGACGATGGCCTCGGGACCATTGTTTAAAGCCTTCAGCCAACATACCCCCTGCAACACCGCCGGCTAAGCGAGCCATCTTACCCAGGCGCTGCCACCGCTGGACCGGTAATGCTTTCTCTTTCATAACACCTCTATCGGGACGCATTAGCGCTGGCTTGCCAGCGTTCGATGTAAGTCTGAGCAATAGTGTGGCCATTAAATCGCGGGTTCAGCAGACATATAAACGTGAACACACCCATCAATTTGCGTGCAATCACTGCAAACTCTTGGGTCGGAGACGCGAAATGACGATTTTTCACCGAGGCTCGTGCCTGTTGGGCGACACGCGCAATAAGCTGTGATTCTGCCCAACGGTAGAGACCTTTTTCATCCACATATTGAGCGGGAAGATCGGCCTGAGGTCGCAGCGGCTCGAGTAATAGCAGACAAAAATCGGCAAAACTATTCTTAGCGTCCGCATGTGCGTCGGACTGTAAACAGCCCAAGGCAACGAGTCCCTCAATCAGCTCATCTCTGGACTGTCGCTGCCCTGCGGCAATCGTTGTTCCGAGAGCACTCAAGAATTCATCGGAAAACTCAACACTCGAACCAAAATCCAGTAACACCAGGGTATCTTTTTCGCCACTGTCTCCGCGGGGACGCGGCGCAATCAGATAGTTTCCCAAGTTCGGATCCGTTTGCATGATGCCCCAAACGTATAGCTCTTTAAAAAATAGCTCAAGCATAGCCTGAGCCAGAGCATTGCGTCGCGCTAGCGACAGGCTCTGTACTGTCTTGTGGTCAACCGCAAACCCCGAGTGGTAGGACAGCGCCAGTACGCAGTTGGAGCTGAAGCGGGGATAAACATGTGGCACGCACAAGTTGGCGTACTCACTTTGATCAGAGGCCGCGATGATTGCCATACGCGAGGTGTAATCAGCCTCACGTTGATAATCCATTTCCAGATGGAGTTGGGTTCGCAGCGTACTCAACCAGCGCTCTAGATCACGGCCCGGCGTCAACCATCGTGCAACTTGCAACATCTTAACGACCGTATCAAAGTCTTCATCAACCGTTGCAGCAAGGTGTGGATACTGAATTTTTAACACCAAACTATCGTCACTCGCGATAATCTTGGCCCGATGCACCTGAGACAAAGACGCAGCTGCGAGCGGTTGCTGATCAATCTCAAGTTCATTAAGGTGCTCTACGCTAGCAAGCACAGAGCCGAGCGTATCAATGGGCACGGGCTCGGTCGCGTCGTGCAAATTGCGCAATGCGGTCACGAGGGCGGGCGGCAAGAAATGCTCACCCAACAAGGCCATTAACTGACCGATCTTGATGTAACTACCCTTCATGCGACCCAGCTCGATGACGAATCGCTCCGCTTCTCGCTTAACGAAATCGCTCTGACCGGCGTCACCACCGGTCGCCTTGCTGTAAAGAGAGTCAGCGAGAAGGGCCCCACCGGCACGGAGACCGGCAAGACCGGCTCCTAAACCCCGCTTGAACCCCGGAAAGGTCGATGACTGCGATTTTTTTTTCATGCTCTAACTACGACAACAGGCGTCAGTTAGACCTCTGTAGCATCCAGAATTAATGCCGCCATACGTTTTCTATGATGCATCGGGTCGCCAAAGGCTTGTTGCGCCCACAGGCCGCGCTTCAAAAATAACTGCGCGTCGCAGTCATAGGTAAAGCCCATACCGCCATGGAACTGCACGGCACGATCACCCGCATAAACCAGTGTTTCCGAGGCCTTTGACTTCGCCATGTGACATGCGATACGCGCGTTCCGAGTGAGTGCATGAGACGTCAATTCGGTCGCCGCTTGGTAAATCAGAGACTTGCTTGCATCGATTGCGCACAGAATATCAACCGAAGGATGTTTTAAAGCTTGGTACGAGCCAATCAGACGGCCAAACTGCTTGCGTGTTTTCAAGTAGTCGATGGTGACGTTCAAACACGAGGCAGCAGCTCCGGTTGCCTCAGCAGCGACCAATAAAGCGCCTACCAAACGAGTATCCGTAAGCGCTTGCTCAACCTCTCCTGAGCCGATAATTTGAGCTTCGTCGACCGCAAGACTGAACGCGAGAGTCTGAGCCCGTCGGGTTGCATCCAGCACATCATGATCATGCCTTTGCAGCTCTGCCAACTGTTCACCGTGCAACACGACCAGCACACATTGCCCATCGCGCAGAGCAGGAATCACAATCAAATCGGCAGTCGCAGCGTCTGCCACATGAACCTTGCGGCCCTCTAATCGTCCTGCAACAAGGGTCGTCGTAATTTTAGTGGAACCCCAATCCTCGCGCTCTAAGAAAGCCACGGTGGCTCTGGCGCCCGCAGTCACTTCACGCAAAAAACGCTCGCTTTGAGTTAGATCACAGCGTGCCAGTAAATCTGCGGCTAAAACCGTACTCATTAGGGGCGTCGTCAGTAAATGGCGACCCATCGCCTCGAATACCGTGACGAACGCACCCAGTCCAAATTCAGATCCACCCACAGACTCGGGCAGCGCCAGACCAGTCCAGCCCATATCCACCATCATCTGCCAAGCGGTCTCGCTGTAGCCTCGAGGATCCTCGAGTAGGGAGCGAACCGTCTCAATCGGTGACAGTTCAGCACACAAGCGCATGGCAGACTCTTGCAGCATCGCCTGCTCTTCTGTGAACTCAATCGCTGTAGCTCCAAAGTTCATGTGGCCTCCTATTTCGGCAAGCCGAGCACGTGCTCGGCAATAATGTTGGCTTGAACTTGGCTCGTGCCGCCACCGATAGTGGCAGAAAAACTCTGCAAGTAGGCTCGTTGCCAAAAACCTGCCTGCACCGCGTCTGCGTCTTTGACGTAAAGCGTGCCATCCGCTCCCTGTAATCGCACCGCAGTTTGACGCATGTGCCTCGCGAATTCGGTCCATCGGTACTTGGTCGACAAAGGCAGGGACCATGGAAAGTCATTGGTGAGCGCTTGAATCGTGGCGCGCTTCTCGCCAATGCTAATACTTTGGTCACTGATGATTAGTTGCATGAGTTCATCTCGCACCACGGGATCTTGCAGCAGTGGCTGGTCATCGCGCGTCATCTCTGCGAGCGAGTCAATCATGTCTTCGAGTGCAATCCGGACAAATTATAGGCCGCCAGCGGCTCCAGCTTCAGCACCACGCTCGTACTGCAGGGTTTTCATGGCCAGTTGCCAACCCTGTCCCTCTGACCCCATCAGACAAGAGGCAGGGATCCTCGCATCATTGAAGTAGGTCTGATTGAATCCATACTCACCGGTTAGCTTCCGGATCGGCCCGGGGTCGATACCCCCCACCGTCAGCGGTTCCATAAAG
>OBPT01000278.1_pt1 | contig 16080 bp, 10 predicted proteins | sample 1534671 | NCBI WGS metagenome assembly OBPT01 (sample SAMEA3275494, study PRJEB22092) | marine metagenome | biome: ENVO:00000447 marine biome; feature: ENVO:00002042 Surface water; material: ENVO:00002010 seawater | collected 2014-06-21T11:00:00+00 | depth 1 m | reverse complement strand
AATTCTGATACCACAAAGAAGAAGTCAACGCCGACATCGGGCCCCCATCTTAAGATGGGATCAAACGACGGTGGCTACCGCTATGGCACGTAAACCATCAATATCTGACAGATAAGTGAGCCGGCGCTTATTATCGGACATGGTAACCGTGCTCAGACGACCGACTCGCTATCTAGAGTCAGCGAAGGCTCAACAATCCTTTCAACATCCATCATAGCGGCGACGCGATGCAGTGCTGCCACTATCTCATTCTTATCTTGAGGGGTGAGCTTGTTGAAGTGATCAACAAATTGGTCCTGTAAAGGCCTCGGGGCTCTGGCGCATAGGGTGGCTCCTGCATCCGTCAGAGTAACGATAACGCGGCGGCGATCTGTGGCACTACGGCTACGCATGACTAAACCATTCCTTTCCAGCCGATTGAGTATGGTCGTCACCGTGGCCAAACTCAGGCTTGCGGCATGTGCAATCGCCGAAACTGTGGGGTCGTAAAGGGCACTGACGGTCTGAATGATGACCAGCTGAGGGGTTGTGAGCCCCGTTTGTTTTTCCAGCTTGCGGGAATGTAAGTGCGTGGCTCGAATGATTCGCCGCAGTGATGTAAGTACCTGGTCCTCTAGATCAGACATGTTGCGGTGCCTGTGCTGATTTATCTGAGTATAAACTCCCAAGGGCAGTCTTTAGCGGCTCCAGCCAAGGCTCGTAGTGTTTCCACTGCTCCAGTGCCGTTGAGTACACCGGTTGTCGAACTTGCTCTGAGGAAGGCGTTCGCACATTACGCTCTGTTTTATGAAACTCGAGACAGGTTGTTTCAAAGGGAAGGCCGCAGAAATCGAGCATCCGACGGACTTGGGTTTCTAAGTCGGTAACGACGTCTTCGTGTTGGACCCGAAGTACATGACCGGGCAGTACCGTATCCCAATGGTCCATAAGCCGCACGTAATCGCGGTAGTAATGGGCGATGTCCTCAAGATCGTAGCTAAACATTTGACCTTCTGCGAAGAGCTGTTTGAAGCCACTAAAACAGCAAGCCATAGCATCGCGACGTGCATCAATGATTTTGGCGTTGGGTAACATCAGGCGAATCAGACCAATATGCCGAAAGTTGTTGGGCATCTTGTCGATGAAAAAGGGCGCGCTCTGTCGATGAATTCGTGTGTCACGAATGTATTCTTCACCAAAGTCCTGAAGTTGCGCCTTGCTGAGGTTTGCCAGGTTGAAGGGGTAGGGCTGTGCGCCTTCACCTTGTCCCATGCGCCGTAACTTACCGCTGATTGACAGTACGTTGGGGAGTTCTAGGGTGCCGTCAATTTGACTGTGTGATGACAGAATCTGCTCGAGAAGCGTAGAGCCAGCTCGGGGTAGGCCGACAATAAAAATGGGCGCGCCATCGGCACTGCCGCTGGACTGATCAAAGAGCTCAGGGGTGCAGGCGGCAATTTGTGCATCACATTCTTTGGTGGTGCCCTCAGCTCGATACTGAATCTGCGCGTGCTTGAGTCCATTGCCTTTGTTGTAGTGATGAAACGATAAGTCGAACTGCTCTTTGTCTTCAAAGGCCTTGCCCAGGGCAAACTGCAAAAATACGCGGTCTTGACCCGCCAGTTGAGGGTGTTTGTCCAGCTCGAGCATGGTGGTCAGCTCGGTTTCGTCAAAACGATAAGTCTTTAAGTTGGCTAACGAATACCAAGCCTCACAGTGCAAGGGTTGGGCGGCAATCGCTTCGCGATAGGACGCGATCGCTGCGTCCCCTTGCCCCCCTGTTTTTAAGGCGTGTCCTTTGGAAACATGGGTCACCGGGTCTTTGGGCAATTTTTCAAGAATTTGATCGAACAGCGTTAGCGCTGTTTGATAGTCCCCTAGCTGCATGCATTGGATCGCATAGAGTGACTGGAGCATGGGGCTGCCGGGGTTACTGTTCATCAACTCCCGGGCTTCATCGGTTGCCTGCTGATAGCGCTGCCTTTTACTCAATGCCTGTATGTAATCGATGCGCGCCTGATGATGGGTGGGCTCAAAAGCAACGGCGCTTTCCAGTAAAAACTCAGCATCTTCGAGTACACCGTGGCGTATCGCAATATCGGCAAGCAGTCGCATACCCTCAATATTTTTTGGATTTTTTAGCAGGAAACTGCGGCACAGTCGCTCCGCCTTGAGTAACCGTCCCTCGTGGAGTAGATCGAGGCTCGCGAGCAGGGTGGGGTGCAGCCCTTCAAGCCATTGAAGGCGTTCCTGAATTTGGGCCAAACGATCGGGGGAGCGGGCATTGTCGAGTAATTTGTATTGGCCAAGCCAGCTCGCTTTGAGCGCCGGGTTCATATGACACGCTGTGGCATAGGCGCTGACCGCTTCAGGGTTGCGCAGTGAATCGCGGTACAGATGCCCCAACTCCTGAAACGCCCGGCCATAGTTGGGAAAGCGGTCAATGAGGCTGAGCAGTACCTGCTCGGCCCCCATTTTTTCTTTCAGATGCCTGAGGCACACGGCCCGCATGTACAGTCCCATTTGGGATTGACGATCATCTTCTGGCAGTTGGTTCAGAGATTCCAGGGCATCGGGTATCTGCCCGGCCTGCATCAGGGCTTGAACGCCATCCAACCCCTCGGCACTTGGTGTCGTTGTTTCAGTCATGTTGCTTCACAAACAGTCGGTACAAATAAAAAGTGCTCCCGTAGGAGCACTTAGTTACGAGCTTTCTAAGCCTGCTTCACCTTAGAAATCCATCGATACCCGGATGCCCGCCGTAGTTGGGGGTGCCAAGGCAAGACGCTCTCGATCGTTCACGTAGTTAGCGCCGGTGATCACCTGCTCATCCGTCAGGTTGTCAACAAACGCTTCGACCATCCAGCGATCGGCCGTAATACCCGCCGTCAGATTAACCTTGGTCCAGCTGGGAATCTCCATGCTGTTAATAGAGATAATGTCGCTGTATGAGGAATCGGAGAAGGCTACCGAAGGCATGAAGTGGCCAATCCAACCGTCACCAATATTCCACTCGTAACGAGCCCACAGGTTCCCCTGGTAGTTCGGCGCATACGCAAGCTCCGAGCCTACGATCACGTCTGTAGACGTCGTATTGTTGGAGGTAACCTCGGTATCTAGCAAAGAGAACGCACCACCAATCGTGAGATTGTCGGTCGCAAGCCAAGTGATATCACCCTCTACCCCTTTCACGTCAGCATCGGCTGCGTTGTCAGAGAAGAACAGGTTCACAATGCTGGTATCGAAGATGGTTGTTTGCAGGTCGGTAATATCAACCAGGAACAATGCACCGTTAAAACGCAAAGTGCCGTCCATCATGTCCAGCTTCCAGCCAACCTCCAGGTTGGTCAGTTCGTCAGAGGCTACGTCAAAAGGAACGGTGTAACCGGTATCCTTCTGTACCGCTCCGCCGGGTCGGTTGAGGACACCCGTACGGAAACCCTCTGACCACGTAACGTAGTACATGCTGTCATCACTGGGTGCCCAAGCGAGGGTGACTTTACCAATTACGCCGTCGTCTTCAGCCACGTCTGGGGCGTAAATGCTGTTCACGATACGCTGATAGTTGGGGTCTGAAGGATCAGGTAGGTTGTTGGGCGTATAGACCGGGCTCGCCTCGTAGGGGAAGAAACCCGAGTACGTCCAACGAATCGACTGGTCGCCATCATAGAGGTCGTTAATGTTGGTGCCGAATTTGTTGTAGTCGCTACCGCTCATGTTATAGAACGAGGAGTTGGCGCTACCGGCCAGATCCACTTCATAGTCGTAGTAGCGCAGACCACCGGTAATGGTCAGGCTGTCTGATAGGTCGTAGCTGACCTCACCAAAAAAGCCCATCTGCTCGTCGGTACGCAGAATATCGTTTCGGAAAATCGTATCGGCGGGGTAGGGACCTTCACCGGGTCGATAACCGCCCTGACCGTCGTAGGGGTAGTTGGAGTTCGGGGCAAAACCAAAGCCATTGCCCGATCCTGCGCCCCAAGCGTCTACCAGTTGGTTACTGGGGTAAGAGAAGTCGACCTGCTCGGTCAGCTCCATGTCACTGTAGAAGGCACCTGCGGTTACACGTACTCGCGCACTTTGGTCAGTACTGAAGCGCAGTTCGTGAGTTTGGAATTCGCTATCGACCTTGTTGGTTGTATACAAGTTAGGTGAATAACAGTTGCCCGTTGGAACACCGCCGAGTGCAGAGCTTGTGTACGACACGTAGTAGTCGCAAATGTAGTAAGGGATGTACTGACCAATAAACAGGTAGTCTGAGTAGTCTACGCGTTGGTCGGTTTCACGCTCGGTAAACGCGCCGGTGTAAATCACATCAAGCGCACCCAAACGACCTTCCACGGTCCAGTTCAGGCTGGTGTACTCGTCTTTGATATTTTCCGCTTCAAAACGCTGGATCTTGTAGTCATCACCCAGGTTTGGATCGGCATAAAATGTGCCGTCGCTGTCGATTTCCTGAACCATGGCGCCAACGCGCACACTCCAATCATCGTTCACGTTCCACAGTGCGCTGATTCGCCCACCGGTGTAGCGGGTATCGTTAAAGTCATCTTCAACTAACGCTGCGTTGTCGGCGTCAATGAAGTTGACGTTGCTGAGGTCGGCGCCCGCTTGAAATCCGCCCCGGAAGCCGACTTCGGTACCGTTAGAACGCTTGGTACTGCCTGAGCGGAAACGTGCGCTCTCGGCGGCTGATCGGGTGCCCGCAACATTGTCGATATAGCCGCCCTTTTGATCGGCGTAAATCGAAGCGCGTATGGCAAAGTTGTCGGTGATAGGCACGTTGATGGTGCCGTTCACGTTGTAGTTCATCTCACCGTCTTTCATCCAAGACGTGCCGGCTTTGATGTTGCCGGAAAATTCGGTGGTATCGGGCTTGTTAGTAATTAGCCGCACCACACCTGCCTGAGAGCTCGCGCCAAACAGTGTGCCCTGGGGCCCTGCCAGAACCTCAACACGGTTCATGTCGACAATATAAACGTCAAGGTTTCGACCGGGCTGGCTCAGAGGCTGTTCGTCAAGGTACATGGCCACGTTGGGGCTAAGACCGGCAACACCTGAAGTTGTGAGGTTGGGCGTTGTTGAAGCGACACCACGGATGTACATGGTTGATTGCCCCGGGCCTGCGCCACCGGCCGTCACGTTGGGCAGCTCGATCAGGTAATCAGAAAAGTTAGTAATACCGCGTTGGTTCAGCGACTCTTCAGTCAACGCAGATACCGCCACCGCGACATCTTGCAAACTGGCTTCCTGTTTGGTTGCGGTAACAACCACTTCCTCAAGCTGTGCCTGAGCAGTGGTAGCGGCGAGCATTGGCATCAGCGCCGCGCCTACAGCCGTTGCCAGTTGGCGGCGTTGCAAATTCATTGGATTCCTCATGAGCGGTCCTTTTGGTATTGATTTGGGATCGAAAGTTATTTTGAAGTCTTTATTTTTCTTATCATTTAATTTTAACCCAAAGTAATTTGCAGATGCATCCCCTTATTTTTGGGGAAAAATTGCCTATTAATGGGCCCAGTTAGCACTGATCTGTACGGTGGTCAGACTCAGTTGGCCTTGATATCCGCGGTGCGCCTAGCAATGCGCCTATAGATGCTCCTATAAAAGAAGGTTGAGACATCCTTGTGGCAAAGCATTAAAACGTCGCTGGGATCTGTCTCAGGTGGCTGGCCGCGTTTTTCACGCGCCCCGAGGGCTTGCGGAGCTTTAGTAGAAGATGATCTGGCTAAATCTGTGATCTAAGCTTGGGTGATTCGAGGCTTTCAGAGCGCTTATTTCGACTGTTTTAGCCCGGGTGGATGCCGCTCAGGTAAATTTAGCGGCTGGGTAAAGCTGGTTGACTGCGTAAAAGCTGACCTACAAATATGCCAACGTGCTGCTGTGTCTTTTACGAGGGTTAATTTGGTGTAGACGCACCTCAATGACCTGAACTTTGTGTATAAAGGACTCGGCCAGAGGTCCTTGGCACGTATAATGGGCAAAATTTATAATAAGAGATAGCTATGACCGAGCCAGAAAATCGTCGCTTTAGCGTCGATCCCGCCGTGTTTTACCCCGCCATAATTTTGTTATTCGGTGCCGTATTTGTGGTGCTTTCTATGCCGGGTGAGGGCGCCGAGCTCTTTGCAGGATTTCAATCGGCGATCGTGGCAACGGCAAGCTGGTTCTATGTGCTGGTCGTGGCTTTAATAGGGATTATGGTGATCGTCTTGGCTGCATCGCGTTATGGCGATATTAAGCTGGGCCCTGATCACTCTGAGCCCGAGTACGGATTTCTCTCGTGGTTTTCTATGCTTTTTGCGGCAGGAATCGGCATTGGCCTTATGTTTTATGGCATTGCTGAGCCGGTAATGCATTATCTGTCACCGCCAATCGGCGAAGGCGGCACGACGGCTGCGGCCGCCCAAGCAATTCAGCTGGCATATTTTCACTGGGGTTTTAATGCCTGGGCGACGTATGCAGCGGTTGCAATGGTGCTGGCTTACTTCGCCTATCGCCACGATCTTCCCCTCACCCTGCGTTCAGCCTTCTACCCACTAATAGGCGAGCGCATTTATGGGCCTATGGGCGCTGCGGTCGATGTATTTGCGGTTATTTGCACGACCTACGGTATTTCGGTCAGCTTGGGTTTAGGGGTCTTGCAGATCAACACGGGATTCAACTATCTCTTTGATTTACCCATTAATGTATGGGTTCAGGTGGGCCTCATCTTCGGCACTATGGCATTGGCAACGGTGTCGGTGGTGATGGGTCTTGATGCCGGCATCAAGCGTCTTTCTGAAATCAATACGGTGCTGGCGGTCCTGTTATTGGCGCTCATATTAATAGCGGGCCCAACGGCTTTACTGTTATCGGGAACATTGCAAAATTTTGGCGGATACGTTGCTAGCCTTATTCCCCAAACCCTCGATTTGTACGTGTACGCGCCCTCAGACTGGCTGGGGGGCTGGACGATTTTTTATTGGGGTTGGTGGATTAGCTGGACACCTTTTGTCGGTGTTTTTGTTGCGAGAATTTCTCGAGGCCGGACAATTCGCGAGTTTCTTGTCGGCGTAACGGTTGTCCCCACTTTATTTATTTGTCTCTGGATGGGGGTGCTAGGGGGCAGCGCGATAGAACTGATTTCTAATCAGGGCGTCACTGAGCTTGGTGCGGCAGTACAAAACAACCAAGCGGTTGGACTGTTTATGTTTCTCGAGTATCTGCCGGGAACCGAGCTTCTCAGTTTGATTTGTTTGGCAATGATTGTGATCTTCTTTGTCACTTCAGCCGATAGCGGAGCCATGGTACTCAACATGTTGAGCGCCCGGGGCAACGACAATACGCCGGTTTTGCAACGCACCGTGTGGACACTGGTTATCGCGCTGATTGCTTCTATTTTATTGGTCGGTGGTGGCTTGCAGGCGCTGCAGACCGCGACTATCGCCAGTGCATTGCCCTTCTCAGTCGCGCTGCTTGGGGCGTTTTGGGGTTTTGGTAAAGCGCTGCTGGTTGATGGTGCTAAGCGCCAAGTTATTCCGATTCACCCACCCAATGAAGCTGGGGACCCAGAGTGGCGTCAACGGCTGGCCAATTTGCTCGCTTACCCCGCCGATGCCAACGTACAAAGTTTCCAGCGCGACGTGGTGTTTCCAGCGATGCAAAGTTTCGCCGAGGAGCTCAATGGGCATGGCATCCGAACTGAAATGGCCGATCACATTGCAGATGACGGTATTTTGCGCTTCGAGGTCGCCCACGGTGAAGAGATTGATTTTGTTTATCAGGTCAATATGCGAGGCCACCCGCTACCTGATCAGTCGTTATCGGGTAAGTCACTCGAAAGCATGCACCAGGATGAGATTTTTTACCGCGCTGAAGTCCACTTAATCGAGGGCGGGCAAGACTATGACATTATGGGTTGGTCTCAAGAGCAAGTGGTTTTGGACATGCTGAACCAATACGAAACACATTTGCAGTTTCTTCATACCGTGCGCTGAGAGATCGCTTCAGCGAACGATCTCTATTTCGGTGATAGGCGCTTTAGTGCGCGTTGGATTAAGAGCCAGCATTGACGGTATCTGTCGCTGCAGGGCAGCCTGGCGATTTTCCGGCTCCGGATGCGTGCTGAGAAACTCCGGTGGTCGCTTGTCATTCAAGCTCCCCATTTTTTGCCAAAGAGTGACGGCGGCTTCTGGGTCGTAGCCGGCTCGTGTGGCCAGTTCCATGCCAATGGTATCGGCTTCGGTCTCGGCGATTCGGGAGTTGGGTAACTCCAGTGCTACGTTGGCTAAGAGTGCGGCTCCAGCCATGGCGGCGCCACTATTGTCTGCGGCAACTCCCACAGCGACAACGCCTATTGTAGTGGCCATAGCCCGGGACATGCGTTCGGCGGTGTGGTTGGCCAAGGCATGTGAAATTTCATGACCCATAATTTGAGCGAGTTCGTCGTCGGTAAGCTCCAGCTGACTGATCAAACCTGTATACAAAGCCATGCGCCCTCCCGCCATGCACCATGCGTTCACGGTTTCAGGATCATCAATGATCGCAACGCTCCATTGCCAGTCGCGACTTCCGGGAAAATTTTGTTCAGCAACGGTCACAAGGCGGCCGGTAATGCGGCTAACTCGGCCCATGGTATTGGGGTCTGTGACCAACTTACCCTCTTGGTCTAGGGCTCCTACCGTACTCAGATAGGCAGCTTCTGACTCTAGAATTGCAGCCTCCGGTGAGATCAACAAAAACTGGCTGCGCCCGGTGGGGCTGCTGGCACAGCCAACCAACAAGAGAGTCAAGGTTATAAAAGCCAGCGGCTTTAAAGCCCTATTTATTATCATGAGTGACTCCCGTGGGGTTTGGTGTTTGGTATCGCTGTCAGTGTTGGGTACGCGGGTCGTTTCAAAAGTATACGGCTAAGTGGGCGAAATGCATTTTTACAGCCTCCTCAGCCCGGCTCAGATTCAGCCGCAGCCCGTGTCCGAAGTAAGCCCCGGTAAACACCACGAGCGTTTGATGCCCCTGTCACAACTTTAAAAACGTCGGTGGATATCGGCATATCAATACCGTGCTCGCTAGCTAGCTCGATAACAGTGGGGGCACTTTTGACCCCTTCAGCCACCATGTGCATGCTGGCAATAATATCGTCAATAGAATGCCCCTTGGCGAGCTCTATGCCTACATGACGATTTCGACTCTGGGGGCTAGTGCAAGTCGCGATCATATCGCCCATGCCAGCAAGGCCGGCAAAGGTTTCTGCGCGCCCTCCTAGTACAGTGCCCAGTCGTGTCATCTCCGCGAGGCCCCGTGTGATCAGGGCGGCCCGGGTATTATCTCCGGCCCCGAGGCCGTCGCCCATGCCTACAGCAATGGCGATAATATTTTTGAAGACGCCGCCCAACTCACAGCCGATATGATCTGGATTGGTATAAACCCGAAACAGCCCGACATTGAGCAGCGGCTGTAGCCAAACTTGGGGTCCAGGGTCATCGAGGGCTAAAACTCCGGCCGCAGCCTGACCGGCAACAATTTCTCGCGCCAGGTTGGGACCTGTTAGTACACCCACGGGCCGCCCAGGCGCTATTTCTCTACAAATCTCGGTCATGCGTAACCGCGAACCCCGTTCGAGACCTTTGGTTAGGCTAATGAGGGGGGCGCCTTGGGGTAAGTGGGGTGCGATATCGGATAGTACAGATCGAAAATTATTTGACGGTATGCCCATGATGACAGCATCTGCATTTGCAATGGCTTCAACGGGATCAACGGTTGCTTGTAGTGTTGTATTGAGAGGCGCGTCGCCAAGATAGCGACTGTTTCTGTGGTTGCCATTAATGTCGTCAACCGTGGCGGCATCCCGGGCCCAGAGCATGATATCGGCGTTGCGTGACACCAGTGAGGCCACCGTAGTGCCCCAGCTGCCCCCACCCATAACTGCAATTTTATAAGGCACTGCGCGCTCCATCTCTAATGGTGGGTCGTCCTCGGCTTGCAATGGCAGAAGCTCGACTAATTTCTACGCGGTAGATCAGCCTATCTAAGGCCTCTGCTTGGTGCCGCCTAGCGTCAAAGCAGTCGGGCCGCGAATGATCCGTCAGCTTTCGGGAGGCCAAGGTATCCCAAGCATTTTTGAACAGCAATTTAAGGTTTGAAGCCTCGCTCGAGACCCGTCGCTGCAGCAATGCCTGCTTCCCGTAATTCATGCACCGATCGACGAAGTCCGACGCATCAACGGTTTCATTAGCGTCAAGATTTGCCAGCAGGTCGGCGGCAATGCTGTAGGACTCGACGTACATTTGCAGGGTCATATGGGCAACGTGGGGTGTCATCATGGCCAGTAATCGTCGAGCACCTTTTACGCCAGTAGCAAGCTCTTGTCGCCAGCCCGCGTCGATGCGATCCAACTCTCCTGAAATCTCGGCTTGAAATGTCTCTGTGGGGGGATAGAAAAATTCGAACTTGAAAAGGTCTCTCAACGCTAGAACTTCAGCCCAAAATAGCGCTTCCACCTGCTGGTCGGGATCCAGATCTTCATATTCAGCGATGGCAATTAATGCGAGCTCAATAATGGCTTTGTTAATGAAAAAGTGGACGATGGTATTTCGATAATAACTGGCCACCCCGACGTTGGCCGGTTCAATGCCGTATACCGTCGTGGGCCCCCCGGTAAAGCGGGTAATGATGCCTTCCCCGATCATGAGGTCTAAAAGTGTCCCCATACCTTCTTGCTGTTGGCGATCGAAATCGGGTGACATGCGCAGTCCACTGTTTCTCGCCCAGCTAACAATGTCAGCGACGGTCTCGGCAACTTCTGACTCAGTTTGGGCCCGTGGATATACCCCCAAAAGGGCCATGGAAATTACCGCGGGGTAGGTGATCGGTGTGACGCGATTCGCCTCTACCGCCACCTGAAACGCAATCTTTGACAGCGCAAGTCGATCATCAGGGCTGGGTGGCTCTGGTAAAACAACGGGCTCACCAAAGTCGACATAAATTTTGCCCATGGGCCGGGCCAAACTCCGGATGTAACCGACAAGCCAACCTAGAGATTCAGGGGCTTTGGGCACACCCGCCTGCTCTCGGGCATACTCCTCGGCATCTCGAATAAGGTCATAAGAGACAGTCACGGGGATTATATGTACGTTTTTAGATCCCGCGCTGTGGCAGCCCTCGATCACGTATTTTAAGACGCCGTATTTTGGGGGCATTAGCTTGCCCAGGCGTGAGCGAGTGCCTTCAAATGACCATGTCAGCGGAAAGCGTTTCTCCATGAGATAGCCGATGTACTGGCGAAGAGCCGCCTTGTAAACCGGGTTATCGGCAAAACTGCGCTTGATAAAAATGCCACCCGCCCTGCGCCCCAAAAATCCCAGTAGCGGAATGTTGAGATTGGCGCCTGCAAAAAAATGTGGGATAGGAAAATTGTTGTCAAAAAGGAGCTTGGGTACCACAAAGCCGTCGATATAGGTTTTATGGGTCCACAGCAGTGCGGAGGGATGGTCGCGAACGATACTCCTTACACGTTCCAGGTCTTGAGGGTTGTAGTTCAGCGCTCTTTCGTAGCCCAGACCCAGGCAAAAATTGCAAAACTTGATCCAAACATCAAGCCAGAAGCTGGTCGGTATAGAGATCATCTCTTTGAAATACTCATTGAGCTCTTCTTTGATCTCACCGATGGGCTCGCCACGATCGGTTGCAATATTAGCCAGCTGATCCTTGAGTATTTGGTTGCTGCGTAGGGATTGCGCAATATATCGAGGAACCTTGTAGCGTCCTCCTTGCAGTTTCCGCTCTGTTGCGTCTAGGACGATGGCGGCTTGTCGCGCAATGAAGATTGCAAAGGCTTCTCGGTTGCCCTTCGCTTCAATAGCGTACTTCCCCGCAAAGCGCACAGCCATGGTTTCTGTGCCATCGGGCGAACCCTTAATGAGGTGGACCCGCTCCGGGTGGCGAAAGAGGGTATACCGTGATCGCAATGGGCCAGGACGTCGCTCGGGTCCCTGAATTAAATCGCGTAAACGGGGGCCTGCAGCAACCGCGCCGGCACTGGGAGTCCAGGCCACTCGGAGGGGGGCCACTAAAATGTCGACATCTTGCGCCAGGGCGTTGAGTAAAGGCGTCACCTCCAGGGGCTTTCGGTCGTCTCCCAGAGAAAGTTGAATAATTTGGGCTTCAGCACCCTCGGGTTTGTGGGCACTAATCCAGTCGGTCAAAAGTTGGCGCTCAGTGCCCGATGTTGCATCCAGTAAAAATATAATGGGGCGCTGGTCATCTGGCCATGGCGAGTTCCGATCAATGATCTCAGGATAGGCTGTAGCCATAACCAAAAATTACCTTCCCGAAGCCAGCTTCGGCTTTACAGAAGCTCCTCGGGGTTTGCTGGTGGTGCGCGCTTTTTTGCGCGCCGTAGTTTTTGCAGCGGTTGTTTTGGGGGTGGCTTTATTTTTGCTCGCGACCTTGGGTTTTGCCGCCTTTTTGGGTTTGGCAGCGGGCGACGATGCGCTCTCTTTTTTAACTTTAGGTTGGGTGGGGCGTTTGCCAGCCACTTGCCGACCTTTTGCGGCCGCTTTGCTTAAAACTTTGCTAACGGTCTTTTTCTTGGTCGTAGCCCTTGGTTTTTTGGCCGCTTTACCGGCTTTTTCGGGACGCATATCTTCAGGGAGTGCTTGTTGCTCTTTCAGCGTCTGCTCCACAGTTTGTTCCGGTTGCCCTAGGGCTTGCAGGAACAGGTTGCGAACCCCTGTGACTTGTTCGTCCATTTTATCCAGCGTCCAGTCAGTGGTGTCGACCGGAGGCAGCACGTCTACGCGCACGGTGCCCGGTTTGAAGACAAAATCGCCTTTTGGCGCGATGTCACCTGCGTTATGAATCACAACCGGCACAATGGGCACGCCGACTTGCATCGCCATATGAAAGCCACCCTTTTTGAAGGGGGCCAACTTGCGCGTCGGGGCGCGAGTACCCTCAGGTGCAATCACCAGAGACTGTCCATCTTCTCGCATGGCCGTTGCAAGTGGTGCCATAGATTCAATGGCCTTATTTCGATCAGAGCGGTCAATAAAGACGACCCCCGCCGCCCCCATGGCTTGGCCAATCAGGGGTATGCGCTGAATTTCTTTTTTACCGACGGCAACAACATCGCGCCGGACTAGGCGCGCCATAACAGCGACGTCAGCCTTGCTCTGGTGATTAAACATAAACACAGCCGGACGCTGGGCCCACAAATGCTGTTCACCATTGACCTCTAGATCAAGCCCTATCAACGCACTGCAGGTATCGGCAAATAACGAGATCGAAAAGTTGAGGGAGTCTCTTTTAGAACCTGTCAACGCGTACAGGGGCAGTGCTGCTGCCACGCTGCCCACGAGGGAGCCGGTGGCAGCGACCGATCGTAGAAACCGATTGACAGATATTCGGCCCCGGCTGTCGAAAGTTGTCGTGGGCCAATTATTTTCCTGGGTGATTTGCTTGAGTCGCTTTCTGGGGTTCAAAGTGACGGGTCGCCCCACATATTCGAGTAATTGAATATCGTCGACACTGTCGGAATAGAAGAAGCTCTGACTCAGATCCGCACCGGTATCTCGCGCCAAAGCCTGAGCAGCATCGACCTTGCCTTCGCCAAAGCAAGTTGGCTTAACGACCGCGCCGGTAAAGCGGCCGTCTTCTACCTCCAGTCCGGTACAAAATACGCGATCAATATTGAGGTCTTTCGCCGCTGGCAGTACTTGGTAAGGCGTTGCTGAACTGATAATGGCGACCGAGTGACCTTTTGCTTGATGAGCCGCAATCAGTTCCCGTGCCTCTGGGTAAATGAGCCGCGCTATTTTTTTGCGGAACAAGCGTTCGCTGTTGCGGGTGTATTCGTCCTCGTTGCGTCCTGCCAAATACTGGGCATGAACTGCCATAAGGGCTGAAAATCCCATATTACCCAAACCAAAGCCGGTAAGTGCTCGGGTGAGCTCATAAAGTTCATCAGGCTTAAGCTCGCCGCGCGTTAATGCGTCTTGTAGGAACACTGTGGCGGAAAATCCGGCGATAATGGTGCCATCGAAATCAAAGATTGCTGCTGTTTCAGGGCCCGGCTTTGAGGCATCGATATCGGCGAGGAGTTTAGAAAAATTCAAGGAGTCATTCCTTTAAATGGTCAGCGTAGGCCTACTCAGGCATCATTATTGCCAACATACACGGCTAGCTCATTGCGGCAAAGTACATAGTACTCCCTAGCGAGTGGTCATTTATCACAGCCCATTGCCCAGCCTCGTAAGCTCGCTGCCCGAGCGAGGGCTTTGACGGAGAAACGCTGAGTTTATGTACGATGAAGGAGACAGGCGCCCCGACGCTGCTTTTTGGCAAACCTTCCTGACTCGAGAGCGTTTGCCCGAGCTTTATCGTGAGACTGCCGAGACCTGGTTTTTGCCCTTGGTTGAGGCTACTTGGCAGCGCCACTGCGAGGAGAAAACGCGACCGGCAAGCCCCCCTCAGATTATCGGTATACACGGATGCCAGGGCTCGGGGAAAAGTACCTTAGCGGCGTTAGTGGAAGCTTGGTTAACTACGGTTTTTGGCCTTAGCGTGTTGCGGTTTTCGATCGATGACTTTTACCTGACAAAGCACGATCGCCAGTCATTGGCGAAAAATACCCACCCGCTGTTTGCTACCCGCGGTGTGCCCGGTACCCATGACATTGCTCTGTTAGAAGCCGTTATGCAGGCCGTGATCACGCGCAGCGATGGGGAGATTGTCATTCCTGAGTTTGACAAGGCGACCGATGATCGAGCGCCTCATGGCAAGACTGTCGCGCCTTACAATATTGACGTGGTCATACTTGAGGGGTGGTGTGTGGGCCTGCCTCCCGAGCCCGAGCAGCGTTTAGATCAGCCGGCTAACGGATTGGAGCGTGAGCAGGATCCAGCTGCTATTTGGCGCCGAGACGTCAACCAAGCCTTAGCAGGCAGATACTCAACGGTATTTGATCTGATCACGACACTCGTTGTCTTAAAAGCCCCGCACTTTGACACCGTGGTCGATTGGCGCTGGGAGCAGGAGCAAAAGCTGATTAAGCGGCACCGGCTCAGTTCTCCAGTAAATGGCGCCTTGATGGATAGGCGCGGCGTCGAACGCTTTGTCGAGTTCTATCAACGACTCACGGAGTGGGGCCTGCAGGTTATGCCAGGCCGCGCTGATTTTTGCTTTTATCTGGACCAGAGTCGTCAGATTACGTCGTATTCGGGGCCCTCGGCCGACGCTGAAACCACAGATACGACTCCCTAAATGTAACGGTGTGAAGTGCCGCCAAAAGGGACGAGGGTGATTGTTTAGGGCAAAACGGCTTTGCGGAAACTCTCAAAAGCCTGCTGAGACGCCGCACGCTCGTTAACCATTTTGTCCTCAGCTTTCTTACAGGACTTTTTGCTGACGGACAGTCGATCAATAAAACTCTTTCCGATAAGAGAAATGCCCCCGGTCATAACGGCAAGGCTGCCTTGGACTAGGGCGCCTTCGGGGTCCAGAGTCACCTGAGGTCGAGCTAGGGTGCCGGCAACGCCAATAAAGGGGTTAAAGGCAGAGCTTGCGCTAATGCCTAAGCCTTTTTGTGGAACGGTATTAAAAGTCAGGAATAGCTTTTCATCGTGCAAATCGATTTGCCCTTTACTGACAATGGCCAACTTTTCTGACACCACGGTAGCAAAGGGGTCGCCTTTAACCTTGCCATCAAGGACCTCTGCAAAAGCTACCGCACACTGGAGTTTTGTAAACTCTTCTTCTTCCTCGAGTGGGTTAAGTAGTGACAGTAGCTCAGCAAGGAAGTCATTGGTGAAAAAGCCTGACAGCTCCCCAGGAATAATACCTTCGGCCATGGTCATTTGCGCAGTGCCGGTCAAACTTTGCGCGAGCTCTCGCACCGTATTGCCCGAAGCTGACAGTTCACCTGAAAAATTAGCGGGCGGTAGGGCGGTTAATTCGTCGAGTTCAATGGCGGCGCTGGGCAAAACAGGTCGGACATTGGTGCCATCGATCGTTAAACCAAAGTGGTGTTCGGCGTCTCCGGGAACCGCAAAACCCGATAATTCTATGCGGCCGTCAGACTCACTCCTAATCATCGCTTTATCAACGATAAGGCGTCCTTAGATC
>OBPT01000276.1_pt1 | contig 16151 bp, 19 predicted proteins | sample 1534671 | NCBI WGS metagenome assembly OBPT01 (sample SAMEA3275494, study PRJEB22092) | marine metagenome | biome: ENVO:00000447 marine biome; feature: ENVO:00002042 Surface water; material: ENVO:00002010 seawater | collected 2014-06-21T11:00:00+00 | depth 1 m | reverse complement strand
CGACACTAGGGCCTCGACCCGATTGTGGTCACCATCAAGCGCTGCTTGACACAGCCGAGCTACCGCTTTTGGCGCCACATTGGCCGTAACAGAAATATTGCCGCGTCCACCATTTAGAATCAGTGTATGTGCGGTTGGATCATCACCCGAGTATACGGCGGTACCTGGCTTTAGCTTGGCAATCAAATCGATTCCACGCTTGACATCACCTGTCGCATCTTTGATTGCGACAATGCGCGGATGCTGCAGGAGCTCCAGCGCTGACTCATTGCTCAAATCAACACTGGTACGTCCCGGCACGTTATAAAGCACTTGCGGAATCGTGACCACATCAGCGATCGCCGTAAAATGCGCAATAAGACCCGCCTGGGTGGGTTTATTGTAGTACGGCGTGACCGATAAATAGGCATCGGCTCCGGCCGCCTCAGCCGCGAGCGACAATTCTATTGCTTCTCCGGTTGAGTTAGCCCCTGTGCCAGCCAATATGGGAATGCGCCCGTTTGACCAACGAGCGCAAAACGCGATCATTTCGCAGTGCTCTGGCACTGTGAGCGTAGCACTCTCACCGGTGGTACCAACTGCACCGATAGCCGCAGTGCCCTGCTCAAGATGCCACTCTAGCAAGCCTTCAAGAGCGTGCCAGTCGATGTCGCCGTTAGTCGCCATTGGCGTCACGAGCGCTACAACACTACCTTTTGGGTTAAACTCAGCGCGTTGGTCTGTCGCGTCTATCAAAATGCATGTCCTATTGGTTGAAGCACGCCATTATGCACGGTAACTGCACCTTCGCAACCGGCACGTGTTAAACTCGAGTGTAGCAGATATTCGGTATCCATTTCTCAACTAAAAGAGGTCGAGCATGCGAAAATTGAGCCTAACCATCACACTCGTATTCCTAGCGCTACTGGCCGTCAAACCGACTGCTGCACAACCTGATCTCTCTGGGCAAATGCAAGATAACCCTGTTGTCATAAACGAGCTGTCGACGCTTGATGAACAGTACATGCGATCACAGCGGAATCTGATTGACGACATCATTCGGCGTCAGCTTGGCGGCTTACTTACAGGCGACAGCGCCAATGACATCGCCATTTTGCAACGGCTCCTCGATGAAGGCATCATTAACGGAAATCAACGCCGCGAACTCCAAGCGATGGGAATCATTCTCGGTGATCTTCTTGCCGCCGAACTTGGAATGAATTGGGTCGTCTATGAAGACAATTTAGGACGGTCTCGTGCGCTTCGCCTAGCTGAAACGGACAACTTTCTGTTCCCCGTCACGATGATTTCGCGCCGGCGAGAGGTCGGTAATACGACCCCTATTCAGGCGATTTACGACAAAGCGGTGATCACAATCGAGCCTCTTATCCCCGCCCTACCCTTTGAATAGCTGCTAACTCGCTAACTGATCCCGCGACTGCCAGCGAACCCAGAGCATTCCAGCGGTAAACAGGGTGACTATGCAAACCATAGCGAACCAGGCCGAGACCGAATAGGGCGTGGCAAATAGACGTTCAACGCCCGAAATAAAGTACATCAAACTCACGAAACACAACCATATGACAGTGCGTGGGGCGACGCGAATCAGACCGGGAATAAAGATGATCAATGGCAAGAGTCGACCAAGAGCAATGATCCAAGGCTCACCAAAATTCACCACGCAGTAGATTTGATAACAGAGTAATCCAGCCCAAGAGGCGACCGTTAATCGATAGCTGAGGCTGGCTCGTCGGCTAACCAATTCCTTTTGGCTCATTGCATCATCCTTTTACTAATAGTGGCGACTCGCGCGCCGAGAATTTGTGCCAAATCGATCTCGTCTTGAGTGAGCTGGTCTGGATTAGCGTGAGACGCCACATGGCTTGCACCATAGGGTGTTCCGCCACTGCTAGTGCGACTCAGCTGACTGTGTGTATAGGGGATCCCGACCGGCAGCATGCCGTGATGCATCAAGGGAAGCAGCATCGTTAACAAAGTGGATTCCTGGCCACCATGCATACTGCCCGACGAAGTGAAAGCGGCGCAGGGCTTGTCCACTAGTTGGCCTGACAGCCACAACGACGTTGTTTGCTCGAGGAAATACTTGAGAGGGGCAGCCATATTACCAAAGCGCGTCGGAGAGCCGATAATAAGCCCCGCGCACTGTGTCAGATCGTCAAGCTCAACATAAATTGGCCCTTGATCGGGGATATCCGGATCAGCGACTTGAGTAGTTGGAGCAACCGAAGGAACAGTCCGAATTCGAGCTTCAATACCACCGGTCTTCTCAATGCCTCGGGCAATATGCTGTGCTAGCTGGGCGCAGTGACCCGTTCGGGAGTAATACAATACGACAACGTAAGGGAGGCTCATAATCGTCACAGTAGCTCTAAGACGCGTTCAGGAGGTCGCCCAACGACAGCACGCGTGCCGACTTGAAAAATGGGCCGCTCTATCAATCTCGGATCCTGCAACATCGCTTCAATCAGCTCTTCACTGCTGGCTTGCTGCAAACCCGCTGCTTTAAACGCAGATTCATTGCTGCGTGCCAACTCGTGTGCTGACAGATCGAGTGCTTTTAAAAGGTCTAATAGCTCGGATTGAGAGAGCGGCTCACTCATATAAAGTCTGACCGTGATCGGTTGTGCTTGCTGCTCTAATAAGGCAAGTGCCTGCCTCGATTTAGAACAACGCGGATTGTGGTATAAAATCATAGTATCCAATCTCGATGAATCTGCGTATCAAGCCATTATAGACTAACCTGAGAAAAGAAAATGAAGCGCTCACAACTTTTCGCCGTCGCACTCTTCGTCGGCACTGCACTGATCGGATGCCAATCCGATAAAACCGTTGCAATTGATAATTACCAAGGGCAATGGGTGGTCGTGAACTACTGGGCGGAATGGTGTAAACCGTGTATCAAAGAGATACCAGAGTTGAATGATCTGAACGCTCAGAACTCAGATGTGACTGTGCTCGGTGTCAATTTTGATGGCGCTGTTGGTGACGAGCTCGCGCGGCAGCTTGATACGCTCAAGGTCGCCTTCGAGACGCTCCCCTACGATGCCAGCGCTGAACTTGGCATAGAGCGACCCAGAGCCCGACAACCGTAATCATTTCCCCGGAGGGTGAGCTAAAAGACGCGTTGATCGGCCCGCAGACTCATGAGAGTCTTTTAGAGCATATTCGGTCTTAAAAAAAAGCCGACGATGGTCAGTCGTCGGCAGGGAGGAATAGGACCTCCAGGGGATGTGTTGGCTCAACTGAGCCTGAAGGAGCAACATGCCAAAACATAAAATGGGTTGGCATATACTCAGAGTAATATTCCCCACAATAGTTCCGCGCTCGAGTAAAAAAATTAACGCGCGCAATTGTGCTCAGTTTTTTCGCCAAACTGAGCTCGCCTCTTGACCAGATCCAGAGCTGACAGATAACTCGACCTCGGTCACCGACTCATCCTGGAACCGACGCACCAATAACTCGAGCAGATACTGTGACAGCTCTTCAACCGTGATGTTGACGACAGGTAGCACCAAAGTCTCGTCCGCACGAAAAAATGACTCTTTACCAGCAAACTCAACAACGATTTGTTCTCCGTCGTAACGAATCGTTTGGTGACGACAGTCACGCGCAAGCAACATGTACTCGTCATGCTCATCACACAGCGTCTGCAATAAGTGTTTGTAGACATTATAATCCGCCGAAAAGCCCTCGGGGCCCATAGGCGCAACCAGCCTGATACTGACACCATAATTATGTCCGTGCAGACGCTCGCGCTCGGTAGCCGAAAAAACCGTGAAGTGCGCGGCAGAGAACTTGTGGCTCTCCTTACCTATACGTAAGGTGGTTAAACGTGCCATGATAGCCCTTAAAATGAAGTTAACGGTGTCTCTACGGCTGAGACTCGCCACTGGTTCAACTAAAACGCTCTTATCAAAACCCGAAAGCGTTCGGATCGCCTAGCAGAGAAAGGATACTTGGATGCCACTATCAACCTCAACGGCATTAACGCCACTTGTGATTATTACGGGCGCGAGCAGTGGCATTGGTGCTGCCGCAGCAGAGGCGTTTCTCCATCGATCAGCGAAGGTTATCGCACTCGCTCGTCGAAGCTGCCCCATCGAAGGCGTCATCTCGGTATCTTGCGACTTAAAAACATCTGCCTCCATCGAGTCGGCGATCACAAGTATCGCTGCACAATGTGAGCCTAACCGACCCCTTTGCCTCATCCACAATGCCAGCCAAATGAACAAGGATTCCGTGGATCAATGCACCGATGAGGCCCTGCGTGATGTTTTAGAAACCAATATTGTCGGTATCAATCACCTCAATCGTAGCTTAATACCCCTTATGAGCACCGGTTCAAGTATTTTATACGTGGGCTCGACCTTGTCCGAGAAAGCAGTCGCCAATTCTTTCAGCTACGTTCTTACCAAACACGCACAGCTGGGGATGATGAGAGCCACTTGCCAGGACCTCACCGGACGCGGAATTCACACAGCCTTGCTCTGCCCAGGGTTTACTGACACCGAGATGTTGCGAACGCACCTTGGCGGCGACGAGACAATTTTGCAGAGTATCGGTGCAATGAACAGCTTTAATCGCCTAGTACAACCTCGGGAAATTGCCAGTGCCTTGGTCTTTGCCAGCGAAAACCCAGCGGTGAATGGTACCGTGATGCACTTAAATCTGGGTCAAATAGAGCACTAGCCAGGTGAAGGAATCGATCTCAATTGCCGTTTTGATGGAGCGCAGAGAGCGAGTATTTCTGGTTCTTGCGGGTGTCTTTTTATCCGCCATGACCCTTTTGAATGTCATCGGCATTACTCGCTTCGTGCAGCTCGGTCCGCTGGCACTTGCGGTCGGCGTTCTGCCCTATCCGCTCACTTTTTTGTGCACGGATCTGATTTGTGAGCTCTACGGACGTGCGCGCGCCAATTTTTTAGTCACAGTCGGACTCGGCATTAACCTGCTCATACTATTGGTTCTGACGGTCGGACAGAGCCTACCCGCGGTATCACCGGATATGATGCCACCTTGGCAAGTATTGCAACTTGCCGAGGCCGTTGCGCTCCCGAATGGTGCCACCGTGGTGGGTTCAGTCGAGCTGTACAGTCTGATTTACGCCACGACCTCCGGTGCCGTATTCGCATCAATGCTCGCTTACATTGCCGCGCAATACTGCGACGTTCAATTGTTCCATTTTTGGAAGAAAGTGACGCGAGGCAAACATTTGTGGATTCGGAACAATTTCAGCACCCTAGTGAGTCAATGGGTGGATGCGACGATGGTGGTCACGGTGACCTTTGGCGCTGCGTTCTTGCGTGACGAAATCACGATAAAGGCAATGTTTGTTCTTATTCTGAGCAATTATGGATTCAAAGCCCTTATTGCCTTGCTCGATACAATCCCTTTGTATCTACTAGTCGCCTATCTGAGAAGATACCTGCACCTCGCGCCGCTGGAGCTGGCAATTCCTTTGGGGCAAGAAATTACCGCCAGTAAGATCAATATAGCGAACCCTGTCGACTAAGCTCCGGATTATCGGCTAACACTGACTTCAGTAGCGGCAGAGTAATCTTTCGCTGTGTTCTCAAGCTAGCTCGATCGAGAAGCTCAAGCAATTGCATCCATAGCACAAGATCTCGCGGCAAATGTGCCCCAAAATAGTCAATCACATCATCGCTGACGCGCAAACCTCGGCCACTCGCTCGCTGTCTCAATATTTGAGCCCGCTGATCATCTGAATAGGTAGGCAATTCATAGACCGTGTGAAGCATGAATCGAGACTTGAGATCACTAAGCGGCGTGTCGACATACCTCGGCGCAGTGCGACTAGAGCAAACCCAACGCCCCCCTTGGCTTTGATGCTTGTTATACAGGTGGAATAAGGCTTCAGCCCAGTGAGGATCAGCGGCCAGCTGGTCAATATCATCAAACAACAAACACGAAACCGTGTGCAAGTCATTGAGCATTTCCGGGGTGGTCTGCTTAAGCATCTCCTGTGCAGGCAGGTAAAGTGCATCACCCGAGACCTCAGCCGCCAAGGCACTCAGCAAGTGCGTCTTACCAACGGCATGAGCCCCATGCAGCCAGAGTGAATCAGCACCCAGTAACTCATTGCAGAGCACCCCGTGATGATCAAAAAACATAAAATTGTTCAGCCGACAGTGATCAGGGAGCGCGATCTTGAGGGTGAGCTGTTCGAAGGAAGACGTCATCGACTGATCTCAAAGCGCAGTTCATCAGCGTCTGAAGAGACCAACTCAAGTGGCAGCAACTCAAGCAGAACAGACTCCAGCTGTTCCCGTGACACAGGCGACTCAAATTTCAGCACCAGCTCGCGTCCTATCAATTTATAAACCCGCATAGAAGTGACGAACACACTACCCTCTAAAGCACGAGTGATCATTCTGTACTCATCGAAGCCTCTCAAGTCCTCAAAAATAATGAGAGGCAAAGAGGTCGTATCAGAAGTCACAGCGAGCTGATCTCTAAGATCTGTCGCAATCTGAGCTGCGATCGCCTGCAGAGCCGTTGTCGCCGACGAAAAAGTGCGCTCAAACAAAATCACAAGGCCCTGTGGCTTTATCTGCGACATCGTTGCGATCACTTGGTCATTGCTCAACTCGGCCCACTGAATAACGTACTGCGGGGCAGACCCGTAACGACTTGCCGCTCTCACAATTGAAGTCGTCTGTGAGCGCCACAACGCCTCGGGCGTTAACTGCTGTCGATCCTCGAGATCGAACAGTGGCGGCGTCATGGTTAAATCATAACACGCGAGCGACTCGGTTAACGCACTCAATACCGGTTGGTCTGCTTGGCGATCAATAAACCGAGGAGCTAGCTGCTCATCAAGCACCGCCCACCACAAAACGGGCGTTGGCCTGTCGTCGGGCACCACGCCCAGACCAGCCTCAAACACGGCCCGCGTGACTGCTTGCGCATCAAATTCATACAGCACACTCCGCAGCCCTTGGGAAGGCAGGTTATCACTATCTTGGAAAATAGCACGCTTCACCAAGCTATCACTTTGCGCAACAATCGACTCAAATGCAGATGGCTGCGTCTCGAGCGTCAGTCGCTGCAACAGCCCTGTCAGCGCCTGCTTAGCGCCTTTTGCGAGCTCAGCTTCAGACTGATCTTGGGTGAACGCTTGCTCGGCATAAATACCTTGAGTTTGGGCAGTACTCAGCTCAGACGACAAACAACAGCACATGCCAATCGCAACAAGAAGTGTTCGCAAACCGCTAACCCACCCAAAAAAGAGTAGTGTACCAAGGTCCCGTTGAAGTGTAACGAATCGACGAGAGCAACCATGCATTTCCTTGCAAAAGCACGTAGAATGCGCTTTTTAATTTAGGCCTACGCAACCACTATGACTGACTCGAAAGGACTCACTTACAAAGACGCGGGTGTTGATATCGACGCCGGCGATGCTCTGGTACACCGTATCAAAGAAGTGGCTGTCAAAACCAGTCGACCTGAGGTTTTGAGCGGTCTTGGTGGTTTTGGAGCGCTGTGCTCTATTCCAGCAGGATACAAAGAACCCGTGCTAGTGAGCGGCACAGATGGTGTTGGAACCAAACTCAAGTTGGCCATGCAGCTAAACCGACACGATACAATCGGCATTGATCTCGTAGCAATGTGTGTGAATGACCTCATTGTCACGGGTGCCGAGCCACTCTTTTTCTTGGATTACTACGCCAGCGGTGCGCTCGACGTTGACGTTGCAGCTCAAGTGGTCGAGGGTATCGGTCAAGGTTGTATTCAAGCAGGCTGTGCACTGGTTGGCGGTGAGACTGCTGAGATGCCTGGCATGTATCATGGTGGCGACTATGACCTAGCCGGTTTCTGTGTCGGCGTTGTGGAGCGTGCAGACATCATTACGGGCGATCAGGTGGCAGTTGGAGACCATTTAATTGCACTAGCGAGCTCCGGGCCACACTCTAATGGCTACTCCTTAATTCGTCATATCATCGAACAACGACAACTCGATTTAAACCAAAAACTTGATGGTAAAACCATGAGTGACTTGCTGCTCGAGCCTACAAGAATCTATGTTAAAGCGATGCTCGCAGCCCTTAAACGTTTTGAGATCAAAGCGATTTCTCACATCACTGGCGGCGGCATTACCGAGAATTTACCCCGAGTCCTCCCTCAAGAGTGCTCAGCGCAGATCAACACCGATAGCTGGCAATGGCCTAGTATTTTTACTGTCTTAGCGCAAGAAGGAGGCGTTGCCGACCAAGAAATGCTGCGCACGTTTAACTGCGGTGTGGGTCTCATTGTTTGCGTGAGCTCATCCGTATCACAAGAGCTCATCGACTTCCTCAATGAGTTCGGAGAAACGGCATGGCAGTTGGGGACAGTGGTAGAACCAAGCACATCGAAGGTCGTTTATACCCCGTGAAAATTGGGTTTTTAATCTCGGGGCGAGGCAGCAATATGACTGCCATTATCGAGGCTTGCGAAGCGGGCGAGATAAAGGGCTCGCCGGCACTGGTTATTGCCAATAATGCCACCGCGGAGGGACTAGAAAGTGCTCGCAAGCACGGTATTCCAGCCATAGTTTGCGATCACCGACAGTTTGCAAGTCGCGAAACCTTTGAAAGCCAGATCATCGAAGAACTGCGTCAACATCAGGTGGATGTTGTGATTTTGGCAGGGTTCATGCGCATCTTAACGTCAACTCTGATCGCACCTTATCTTGGTCGGATGCTCAATATCCATCCTTCTTTACTCCCTAAGTATCCTGGATTGAATACTCATCAACGCGCCCTTGACGCGGGTGATCGCTTTGCTGGTGCTACCGTGCATTTCGTCACTGAGGAACTCGATGCAGGTCCCGCTGTCATACAAGGACATACCCCTATTGTTGACAACGATGATCACAACACACTCCGCGAGCGCGTGCTCAAGATCGAACACCAAATCTACCCGCTTGCAGTTGCGTGGCTGTGCGAAGGTAGAGTCCAGCTCGACGGAGCAACGGCGACTTTCGACGGTCAACGCTTGCCACCAACGGGTATCGATTTTGCAGCGGGCTAGACGCTTTATACCCGTCTGCTTGGGTATGCTCTTGTCGTCGGTTGTTATGGCCCAAAACATGGGCACGGGCTTGGAACCCTACTCGGTCACTTATAAGACCAAGGCGCGTGGCCTCACCATGATTCTTGAACGATCTCTGTCGATCACCGATGATGGACACTTCAATCTAGCCAACTCAGGGAAAGTCTTGTTAGCCGGCTTCGTCGAAACCAGCCTCTTTGATCTTATCGGTAGCACCATAGTGCCCAAACGCTATGTTTACCGTGGCACGGGTTTGATTCAGCGAAAACGCGAACTCATTTTTTTACCCTCTGAAGGCAAAGTCGAAAGCCTCAAGGACGCAACGTGGCATAGCGTCGATATCGGCCCAAACACCTACGATCGGGTCAGCCAGCTTGAGCAGCTTAGACTCAATTTATTGAATGGCGCAGAGCCAACACAGGACTTTTCAGTCGAGATTATCGATGGCAACCGAGTCAAACGCTACACGTTTAAGTTCACTGGCTATGAGCAACTCGACACCCCGCTGGGCACAATCAACACGCTTCAGTACACGCGGGGCGGTGAAGACAATGAGCGCGAGTCTAAAATATGGCTCGCTCCAGATTGGCAATATCTCATGGTCAAAACAACGCATCTAGAAAATGACACAATCGTTGAGGCCATGATTCAAAGCGGATCGATTGCTGACGAACTGATCGCAGTTACGCCCGCGGCAGAGTGACGCCTTGCTGTCCCTGATACTTCCCGCCGCGATCCTTATAGCTGACCTCACACACCTCGTCAGATTCAAAAAATAGCATCTGTGCCACGCCCTCATTGGCATAGATTTTTGCCGGCAAGGTCGTGGTATTGGAAAACTCTAAGGTCACGTGGCCTTCCCACTCGGGCTCTAGAGGCGTGACGTTGACGATAATCCCGCAACGAGCGTAGGTGCTCTTCCCTAAACAGATCGTCAGCACATTCCGCGGAATACGAAAATACTCAACGGTACGCGCCAATGCGAACGAGTTTGGCGGGATGATACAAACGTCAGATTCGACATCTACAAACGAGCTTTCGTCAAATGCCTTAGGGTCAACTGTCGCCGAATGAATATTCGTAAAGACTTTAAACTCTCGTGAGCATCGCACATCATAGCCGTAGCTCGACGTACCAAACGACACAATTTTATCGCCTCGGCCGTCTTGGCGCACCTGACCCGGCTCAAACGGTTCGATCATGCCATTTTTGGCCGCCATTTCGCGTATCCAGCGGTCGGATTTAATACTCATCAGATTGCGTCCTTACGTCACTCATCGCTAAATTGCACCGTCGGTGCACTCGGTGTCTCTGTCTTATTCAATGCCCGCAACATGGCGTCGGCCGCCTCAATGTAAAGCACCGACTCCTTCGAGTTCGGATGACTCATCACAACGGGCAAACCTTGGTCTCCAGACTCTCGTATTGCGAGCGTCAACGGCAAACTACCCAACAAAGGGACATTATAGTCCTCTGCCATTTTTGCACCACCAAGATGCCCAAAAATGGGCTCCTGATGACCACAAGCGGAACAAATATGGATTGACATATTTTCTACCAAACCCAGAACTGGAACCGCGACCTTGTTGAACATTTCGATCGCTTTCTTGGCATCGAGCAAGGCGATATCTTGCGGTGTCGTCACGATCACTGCGCCTGCCAGCTTGGCTTTCTGCGACAAAGTAAGCTGAATATCACCCGTCCCAGGTGGCATATCGACCAAAAGAATATCCAGCTCGCCCCACAAGGTTTGCTCAAGCATCTGCGTCAAGGCGCCGCCTGCCATTGGTCCTCGCCACACCATAGGGGTGCGCTCGGTCACCAAATACCCCATGGACATCGTCTTGATACCACCGACTTCGATCGGATAAAAATACTGCCGTTCGTGAGTCTTTGGTTTGGTACCTTCTGATACGCCGAGCATCATAGCCACACTGGGGCCATAGATATCAGCATCCAATAAACCCACTCGCAATCCCAGATGCTGCAGAGCAAAAGTGAGATTAACCGCTGTTGTTGACTTACCAACCCCCCCTTTACCCGAGGCTACAGCAACAATCGCACCGACTTGCTCCATTCACTCAACTCCATCACGCGGAAAACCACCTAGTATAAAGAGCACAACAGCCAGCAACAACGTTTAGCTTTTGGAAAACGCGGTCGCAAACGGTATCATACGCACCCCGAGACAAAAGGCCCGAGTTATGTCTGTTAAACCCGCCAGAAGAATCCTGGTTACCAGCGCTTTACCCTATGCGAACGGTTCGCTTCATTTGGGTCATTTACTCGAGATGATCCAAACGGATATTTGGGTTCGCTTCCAACAGTCTTGTGGCCACGAGTGCTACTACATTTGCGCAGACGATGCTCACGGTACCGCGATCATGCTGAGAGCCGAATCACTTGGGCTGTCGCCTGAGGCTTTGATCGAGCAGGTGCACCAAGAGCATGAGCGCGATGCTCGAGGATTCTTGGTGAATTTCGATCATTTCCACACGACGCACAGCGACGAGAACAGATACTGGAGTGAGCGCATTTATGCGTCACTGCGGGATAAAGGGCAGATCGTTAAACGCACCATCACCCAGGCTTACGACCCAGAGAAGCAGCTCTTTCTGGCAGATCGATTTATTCGAGGATCCTGCCCTAAGTGTAAAAGCCCGGGGCAGTATGGCGATAACTGCGAGCAGTGTGGGGCAACCTATTCACCCAGTGACCTCATTGATCCCGTATCGGCACTGTCGGGTGCAAAGCCAATCGATAAAGAATCCGAACACTACTTTCTTGATTTAGCGCAATCAACCGAGCTGCTGACACAATGGATTAACAGTGGTCGATTGCAGTCTCAAGTCGCCAACAAACTGAAAGAATGGCTCACTAGCGGCTTACAGGCATGGGATATTAGCCGCGATGCGCCTTATTTTGGGTTTGAGATTCCCGATGCACCAGGCAAGTATTTTTACGTTTGGCTTGATGCACCTGTGGGCTATATCGCGAGTTTCGAACATTTTTGCAAGCACCACGGCAAGGACTTCGAACCGTTTTGGTTTAACGAACAAGAGACCGAGCTCTATCACTTTATCGGCAAAGACATCGTCAACTTTCACGGCTTATTCTGGCCCGCCATGCTGAGCGCAGCCGGCTTAAGGGCACCATCCGCGATCTACGCGCACGGCTTCCTGACCGTGAATGGCACCAAGATGTCGAAGAGTCGCGGCACCTTCATCAAGGCCAGTACGTACTTAGAACATCTTCACCCAGAATACTTGCGCTACTACTTTGCCGCCAAACTGGGGGCATCAGTTGACGATATCGATCTCAACTTTGAGGATTTTATTCAGCGTGTGAACTCAGATGTGGTGGGTAAAATCGTTAATATAGCCTCTCGTTCAGCTGGCTTTCTAAAGAAACGTTTCGATAATACACTCGCTGTAGAACATGAAGACAGGGCGTTAATGGAGGCTTTACTGAGTGCGGCACCAAATATTCGCCAGCACTTCGAAGATCGAAACTACAATCGTGCGGTCCGCGAGATTATCGCTCTTGCCGATAAGGTCAATCAGTTCATTGATGACAAACAGCCCTGGACACTCGCGAAAGAAGCAACCAATGATGCACAAGTTCACCGCGTCTGCTCCGATGCCATTCAGGCTTTCAGAATACTCATGTGTTACCTTTCGCCAATCTTACCGGAGATGGCGACCAACGCGAGCGGTTTCCTGAACACTGCTCTCACATTTCAGAGCCTCGAATCAGGGCTATTAGCAGGCGGCCACAAGATCGACAATTTCAAACCGCTGATGCAGCGGATCGAGGCTGCGGCTGTTGAGGCACTTGTATCGAGCGAAGCAGCCGAGAGTAGTCCGACAGATCAACCCAAGAAAGCGAAGCTACCCGCCCTTGATACTCAGGATCAGATTGATTTTGAAAGCTTTGCTAAAGTGGATCTCAGAGTCGCTGAGATCGTAGCAGCCGAGACCATTGAAGAAGCGGACAAGCTCTTGCGGCTCACAGTATCACTAGGTGATACCCAAAGAACCATTATTGCCGGTATCAAGAGTGCTTACAGTGCTGAGCAACTGGTTGGTCGTCAGATCGTGGTAGTGGCCAATCTTGCGCCAAGGACCATGCGATTCGGTGTCTCTGAAGGTATGGCGCTCGCCGCCGGCCCAGGAGGTGAGGACCTCTTTCTGATATCACCGGACAGCGGCGCGAAAGCAGGGATGCAAGTCAAATAATGGAGGCTTAGGCGGCTTTTTGAAACTCGCTTCCCGCCACTTATTGTTCGCACTTGAAGCCTCTACTATAGTTGTTAGGCCTGCCAAGCGCCGCCGCAGGCACATTTCTTCATTCACGAAAGGCGATAGTTCATCATGATTGCCGAATATGCGTCATTGCTGCTCGCAACAGCGCTAGTGAATAACTTTGTGTTAGTCCAGTTTTTGGGCTTGTGCCCGTTTATGGGTGTATCTAATAAGCTAGAAACTGCGATCGGTATGTCGATGGCAACCACTTTTGTACTCACATTGGCCTCGGCTTGCAGCTACCTGATGTTTCACTGGGTTCTGGTCCCACTTGGCCTCGAATATTTGCGGACCATCACGTTTATCCTGGTGATTGCGGTCGTGGTTCAATTCACAGAGATGGTGGTCAGAAAATCGAGTCCGCTATTACATCGTGTACTTGGTGTGTATTTACCTCTCATTACCACTAATTGTGCCGTACTTGGGGTCGCCTTATTGAACCTAGCCCAGGCCCACAGTTTTATTGTGTCACTGTGGTTCGGGTTTGGTGCCGCACTGGGATTTTCATTGGTGCTGGTGCTCTTCTCTGCCATGCGAGAACGTATCGCTGCAGCCGATGTACCACAGGCATTCCAAGGCCCTGCGATCGCTATGATAACGGCTGGCCTAGCAGCTCTGGCCTTTATGGGCTTTGCGGGGCTAGCAACATGAGCGCTGTCTTTTTACTCGAGCAAGAGAGCCTGCGTGCGCTGCTCACTTTCCTACTCGTTGGTGCGGCATTTGGCTGTCTGCTGGGATTCGCTGCAGTCCGTTTTGCCGCCGATGACAGCTCACTGGTCGATACGATCAACACTGTATTGCCTCAAACTCAGTGCGGGCAGTGCGGATATCCTGGCTGCCGTCCCTACGCAGAGGCAATTAGTCAAGGTGAGGCCATTAATAAGTGCCCTCCGGGTGGAGAAGAGACTGTCGCCGAATTGGCACAACTCTTGGGCACAGAGCCCCTCCCCCTCGATCCCGATCACGGTATCGAGACACCGGTAAAAGTGGCCTTTATTCGAGAAGCTGAGTGTATCGGCTGCACCAAATGCATACAGGCTTGCCCAGTAGACGCTATTTTGGGCGCCGCAAAACAAATGCATACCGTGATTGCTAGCGAGTGTACGGGCTGCGACTTATGCATTGAGCCCTGTCCAGTCGATTGCATCGATCTACTTGAGATCTCATCGAAGCCCACAGCCCGCCTGCCATTGGAACAACACAAGGCGTCAATCATAATGACCGATACTCGGGCAAAAGTGGCGCTATGAGCATACAATTATTCGACTTTCATGGCGGTATTTGCCCACCCGAGCACAAGGGGGACTCTAACGCAGGGCCCATCCGCACCGCCCCAATTCCACAGCAGCTCATCATACCGTTGACGCAGCGCCATGGGAGTGCAGCTCGAGCCATTGTCCGACCCGGACAAGCGGTACTCACCGGTGAAACAATAGCTGAACCCATTGATGAGCTCGGCGTTGCGGTTCATGCATCGAGTTCTGGTGTCATCACTGCAATAGAATCCAGGGTCACGCTGACCGGCGAAATCGCTGACTGTATTGTCATAAAAACAGATGGGATAGATCAGTGGCAAGCGATGACACCGCACCCAGACTGGCGCAAGTATACGCCAACTCAGCTCATCGATTTAATAAGGCGTGCTGGCGTCGTTGGTATGGGCGGTGCCGGATTTCCGACCGCTTACAAGCTTTGCGGCTCTCACATCGACACTTTAATCATCAATGGCGCTGAATGTGAGCCTTACATCACCGCTGATGATGTCACCATGAGGGAAAAAGCCGAGCAAGTGGTCTTAGGTGCCCAAATACTGCAACACATCACTGGCGCTAACCGCGTCTTTATCGCGATCGAAGATAACAAAGCGGAGGCAATCGAGCAGATATCTGACGCATTAGGAGCACACGGAGAGCAGTATCAACTCGCGACCGTACCTACAAGATACCCCTCGGGCGGCGAGAAACAACTCATTCAGCTATTAACTGGAAAACAAGTGCCACGGGGTGGCCTACCCGCTGATATCGGTGTGCTTTGTCATAATATCGGTACCTCCGTCGCTATCGCCGACGCCATTGCCACGGGCGTACCCCTTACCAACCGCATTACCACTTTCACAGGGGGCGCCATTGCGCAGCGCGGTAATCTGAAGGTCAAGATTGGAACACCCCTCAGCCATCTGCTTGACTGGACCGGATTCGATCAGACTCAATGCCATAAACTGCTGGCCGGTGGGTCCATCATGGGGAAGTCCATCGTTGATAGCGATGCTCCGGTCACCAAGACAACACACTGCATACTCGCTGCGATAGACACTGAACTGCCCGACCCGGCACCCGTCTCGCCCTGTATTCGCTGCGGACTCTGCGCAGAAGCCTGTCCAGCGACACTATTACCGCAGCAGTTGTATTGGTATTCCAAGAGCAAGCAATTCGAACCACTAGAAAAATATGGTTTAACCGATTGCATCGAATGCGGCGTTTGTACTTATGTCTGCCCGAGCTCAATTCCATTAGTAGACTACTTCGTGACCGCTAAGACAGAAATCAAAAGCAAGCAATTGGAACATCAAAGAGCAGAGCATGCCCGCCAACGTTTTGAATCTCGACAAGCGAGATTGACGCGTGATGCGAGTGAGAAAGAAGCAGCTCGTGCAGCTCGCAAAGCGCAGGTAACCGCTAACCCAGAGCAAAGTCGCTTTGCCGATCAAGTGGATCCCGTTCAGGCCGCTATCGAGCGAGCGAAAACCAAAAAGAAGCGAATGCTCATGACCCAGCCTGCGGCATCTGAGCCGTC
>OBPT01000273.1_pt1 | contig 16270 bp, 12 predicted proteins | sample 1534671 | NCBI WGS metagenome assembly OBPT01 (sample SAMEA3275494, study PRJEB22092) | marine metagenome | biome: ENVO:00000447 marine biome; feature: ENVO:00002042 Surface water; material: ENVO:00002010 seawater | collected 2014-06-21T11:00:00+00 | depth 1 m | reverse complement strand
TCGATCTCGAGAATCACATCCCCCTCGGAAATCGCATCGCCGACGGCGACGCGCAGTGTGGTCACGATGCCGGCCACGTCCGCAGGAATCTCCATCGACGCCTTGTCAGACTCCACCACGACTACGCTTTGTTCTAGAGCAATGTGATCGCCGACAGCAACCAAAACTTCGACCACCTCTGCTCCCTCCGCACCACCAATATCAGGCACCTTAATGAGTTGTTCTGTCATGATCGGAGCTCCTGTTGGCGCGTCAGATTTGAGCGGGATTGGGTTTGTCAGGATTTATATTCATGGCGAGAATCGCGTCCTCAACCGCCGTCAAGGCAACATCGCCCTGATCCGCAAGCGCTTTCAACGCAGCCACGACGATGTGCTCGCGACTCACTTCAAAGTGCTGGCGCAACTGCTGGCGTGTATCACTGCGACCAAAGCCATCGGTCCCCAATACCGTAAATGACCCGGGTATGAACTCTCGCAGCTGGTTGGTATGTGCCCTTTGGTAATCGGTTGCGGCAATAAAGGGGCCCGACGCGTGAGACAGTTGTTCTGTCAGGTACGGCACTCGAGGGGGTTCCGTGGGGTGCAAGCGGTTCCATCGTGTTGCTTCATCGCCCTCACGGGCCAGCTCGTTAACACTGGTCATACTCCAGATATCCGCTGCGACACCATGATTTTTTTCAAGGATCTCTGCCGCCGCCTCCACTTCGCGAAGAATGGCACCGGCACCGAGCAGTTGCACTAAAGGCGCTCCTGTCACCGTACTTTTTTTCAGGCAATACAGGCCGCGCACAATATTGGCTTCTACCGCGTCGGGCATATCGGGGTGGACGTAGTTTTCATTCATCGTCGTGATGTAATAAAAACAATTTTCGCCCTCCTCAAACATACGCCGCATACCATCCTGAATAATCACGGCCAATTCGTAAGCGTAGGCTGGGTCGTAACTGATGCAATTGGGTATGGATGCTGCCAATAAATGACTATGGCCATCCTGATGCTGCAGCCCTTCCCCGTTGAGCGTAGTGCGCCCTGCGGTCGCGCCAATGAGAAATCCGCGGGCCTGGCTGTCTCCGGCCGCCCACGCCAAGTCGCCGATGCGTTGAAATCCAAACATGGAGTAGAAAATATAGAAGGGCACCATCGGATAATCCGAGACACTGTAGGAGGTCGCGGCAGCAAGCCAGGCTGAAAAAGCCCCCGCCTCATTAATGCCTTCTTCTAGAATTTGTCCTGTTTCTGCCTCCTTGTAATAAAGAATCCCACCGGAATCGTGGGGCGTGTAGCGCTGGCCTACCGAGGAGTAAATGCCCATCTGCCGAAACAGCCCCTCCATCCCAAAGGTGCGTGCCTCATCGGGCACAATCGGCACGACACGCTCGCCCAAATCCTTGTCCTTCAGCAGCGTGGATAAGATGCGGACGAACGCCATCGTGGTACTGATTTGACGCTTACCTGAGGTTTTCAGTTGTCCTGCAAACGCGCTACGCGCCGGCACTGCAAGCGAATGAGATCCCCGTCGTCGCGCGGGAATGCTACCGCCGAGCTGCGCACGACGTTCGCGCATGTAACGCATTTCAGGGCTGTCCTCTGGCGGCCGATAGAAGGGGACGTCTTTTAGCGCTTTATCGCTAATCGGCACACCAAATCGATCCCGAAAAGCCTGCAAGCTTTTCAGATCCAGCTTTTTCAACGAATGGGTCTCGTTACTGGCCTCACCCGCTTCGCTAGTCCCGTAACCCTTCACGGTCATGGCGAGAATCACTGTGGGTCGCTCTACCTCCTCGCAGGCCGCCGCATAAGCGGCATAGACCTTATACGGATCATGCCCGCCTCGATTGAGATACATGATGTCGTTGTCGCTGAGGTCTTTGACTAACTCGAGGGTTTCGGGAAACTTGCCGAAAAAGTGCTCGCGCGTATACGCGCCGCCATTGAATTTGCAATTCTGAAGCTCACCGTCGCAGACCTCGTCCATGATCTTTTGCAACAGTCCGCTTTGATCGCGCTCTAGTAACGGATCCCATTTGCGGCCCCACACGACTTTAATGACCTGCCACCCCGCTCCGCGGAACACGCCTTCCAGCTCTTGGATGATTTTACCGTTACCCCGAACGGGACCATCTAAGCGCTGCAAATTACAGTTCACCACAAAATGTAAATTGCCCAACCGCTCCCGCCCAGCCAAAGAAATCGCGCCCAATGACTCGGGTTCGTCACATTCACCGTCACCCAAGAAACACCAGATTTTGCGATCGCGATGATCGACCAGACCCCGCTTGCTCTGATACTTCATGACGTGAGCTTGATAAATCGCCTGCAGGGGACCTAAGCCCATCGACACGGTAGGAAACTGCCAATAATCGGGCATTAGCCAAGGGTGTGGGTAGGAGGACAAGCCACGCCCCCCGACTTCACGGCGAAAATTCTCTAACTGTTCTTCACTGAGGACGCCCTCTAAATACGAACGCGCATACATACCCGGCGCGCTGTGGCCCTGGTAATACACCAGATCGCCCGGGTGCCCGTTCGCGGTGCCTCGGAAAAAGTGGTTAACCCCCACGTCGTACAACGTCGCGCTGGACGAAAAACTAGAGATATGCCCGCCCAACCCGTCCTCGTTGTCATTGGCTCGCATGACCATGGCGAGCGCATTCCATCGGACCAAGGAGCGGATGCGGCGCTCCATAAACAAGTCCCCCGGCAAGGGACGCTCATTCTCGGGGGAAATCGTATTGCGAAAGGGGGTGGTGATCGCGCTCGGCAACGGCACCCGGGCAGACTCAGCATGCTCGGAGAGCTGCTTGATGAGTTGCCCGGTCGCCTGCGGCCCGTTATGCCTTAGCACCGCGTCCAGTGACTCAGTCCACTCCTCGAGCTCAAATGCGTCCAACTGCGACATAACTCCCCCCTACCTCATCACTACTACGCTATCGAACCGGCGCTGGAGCTAATGAGTTCTATAACAGAACTAATTAAGGCGCCAGCAATGACATTGAGAGTATCAATAACCTCCCTGAATTGATATAAAGTTCTATTTTAGAATGTAATATTGATGATGGGAGCAATCGCGCCGCCACAACCGACCCTCAACGCGAAACTCAGGTGCGCGCGATACAACATCTGACCGAGTGGGTCAGCCAGAGTCGGAAGATAAAGCACGGTAGTGGCTCGCGCAGCGCGGTGAACGCATCGCGGAAAAGGCGAGCGGGGAGCGACTATCGGAACCGCAGATTCTGGCGACCGAGATCGGCGAGGGACTGCGCGCCCATTAGCTTCATATCACGTGTTAGCTCACTATGCATGTTAGTAAGTGCTCGCTCCACGCCTTTTCGACCCGCACCTGCGAGGGCGTAAAGATACCATCGCCCCCCCGAGCAGGCCTTAGCGCCCAGGGATAATGCCTTGAGTACGTGCGTGCCTCGCTGGATACCGCCGTCACAGATGACATCGATATCACTGCCCACGGCGTCGATGATTTCGGCCAGCTGATCGAAGGGGGCGCGGCTGCCATCGAGCTGTCGCCCCCCGTGATTAGATACCATAATGGCATCCGCTCCAATGGCGACCGCCTTACGCGCATCCTCTACCGACATAATGCCCTTGAGACAGAACGCTTTCCCCCAGCGCTCCCGCACCGCCGCGGCCGCGTCCCAGTCCATGGTCTGATCTAACATCGTTGAAAAATAATCAGACACCGAAATACTGACATTCGACCCCTCGGAGACGTGGTTTTTCAAGTTTGATAAGGCAAAGGGCTCTCTGAGCAGATAGTTCAGCGTCCAGCTGGGATGCGTTGCAAAGCTCACCAAACTCGCTGGTGTCAGCCGAGGCGGAGAGGTAAAACCGGTCCATAGATCGCGCTCGCGATTCCCTCCAACAATGGTGTCAACGGTTAAGGCGAGGGCGTCAAAGTTGGCTTCTTTACAGCGATCAATCATGTCCCAGGTCAGCGCCTTATCTTTGTGATAATAAAGCTGAAACACTTTTGGCGACGTAATGCTCTCGCCAATCTCTTCTATGCCCACCGTGGCTAATGAAGAGATGCCAAATAAAGTATTAAAGGCCTCGGCCGCCTGCCCGACCGCCCGCTCCCCCTCGTGATGAAACAATCTTTGTAGTGCGGTGGGTGAGAGAAACAGCGGCATATCAATCGGGATGCCCATGACGGTGGTCGACAGATCAACGGTATCGACACCGGTGAGTACATTGGGCACCAAATCACAGCTTTCATAGGCTGCTGTATTGCGCCGATAGGTCACTTCATCATCGGCGGCGCCATCGATGTAATGAAAGATAGGGCCTGGTAACCGTGCCTTCGCGAGCTTACGAAACTGATGGGTGTTGTAACAATCAGCGAGTTTGATGCCCATGCGTCTCCTCCCGAATTAATCTAATGGTTGTAACGGCATACCCTTATGGAAGGCTTCGATGCTGTCTATCACCTTCGCCCCCTCGATCACCGCAAAAGGGGAGTCGCTCCAACGCTCGCCGCGCAGCTGTATCAGAATACGGCTCGGCTGAGGCATCAGCACCGTCTCGCGATAATAAGCGCGCACGTCGGCTATTGTCACGGCGTTCACCGCGGCGATCATCTGCTGGCGAGTACCAAACCCGTACCGCTCTCGATTCCAATCTGATACAAAAGGCCCTGCTTCATCAGCGAGATTCGTGGATGGCTCCGTTAATGCCGTCAACACGCCCGATTTCAAATTAGCAAACTGCTCATCGGTCAGCGCTTGAAGCGTCTCGCCATACTCTTGCGCAAAGGCCTCAAAACGCGCCAACATCTCGACGGGGCCTTTGACCGGCGTCTGGATGTAAAACCCGATTACTGGGTGGTCTTGCAAGGTCGTCGCAATCCCCCCCGCGGCGTAACCTAACTGCTCCTCAGTGCGCAGCGTATCAAAAACGCGATTGCGCAGATGGCGTGCCAACACGCGACCTGCCGCCTCGTTTTCAACACTCGCCTCGGGCGCGGCGTACAGCAGCATCATGCCCAGGTCTTCGACCGGTAAGTCGGTGTTGTAGACGACCGTCTCCCCCGACACTGGCGCGTAAACGCGCTTGCGAGCGTAGTTTAAGGCGCCCTCTGACCTTGGCGGCAGGCCCTCGCGAATGCGCTGCGCCATCGTCTCCGCAAACCCAGTGTCATAGTTGCCAAATAGGTACACTCTGACCAGTGCACGCTCCAATAACTCATCCACAAACGCAGTAAATTGTGACGGCGTAATCTGGCTCGCTGCCTCACGCAACGACGCCTCATCATAAAAGCCCGTTTGCGTCAGGCCCGACAGCGTCCGGCCTAGTTGGCTGACCGGCATTTCGCGCTTGCGATTTTGTAGCCCCCGCGAGAAACGATCTAGCGCCTGCGTCAAGGCTTGCTCGTCGGGACTCACCCGCAGAGCAGCCAACGCAGCAGCGAGTAACTCCGGTTGCTTATCGGTAAAACCCGAAATCGAAATACGAAGCCCTTCATCTAATTGCAAGCTGAGCCCCATACCCGCAATACCGGCCTCGGTAATCAGCGCCGTTTCGTTCAGGTTATAGAGATCGGCCCACAGCACCATCATCACCGCCGCATCGACTCGCTGCTGGCGCACGGGAGAGTTCAGATACAACTGTGTATACCCTCTGGGTAACTGCGCAAAGGCCTCGCTGCCTTGCAACCAGACACTCAAGCCAGGTTCATCGATCACTCGCTGTGGCTCGCTCTGAGTCGACGCAATGGCGAATTGCTCGGGCAGCAAGCTGTTCTGTGCCGGTAGCATCAATTCGTAGGACGCCGCGCCCGCTAGCAGTGTTGCCGGCGCCGGTGTCGCGAGTGGCTCGACGGCATACTGACCCTCGTAAAAAGTGAGGGTTTCGGATACTTCTTGCGCCTGATCAATGTCCCAAACTTGCAAGCGCTCGGGTACTAACTGCGCCAGCACGGCCTCGACCGCAGCCTGATCAAAACCGACGAATCGATAAGGTGCCTCGATGGCCAGTCGCGATGGATAGGTTTGCATCGCTCGCGTAAGCTGGTGCGCATACGAGAAGTCGCCCATCTTCTCCAAGAAACGAAACCGGTTGGACAATGAGGTACCAAACTCTTCGGCATAGCGATCATCAATTCCCTCAGCGCGCAGCATCTCTAAATACCCGAGCAACATCGTGGTGATGTCGTCACGATGAGCCAACCCCTCAGGGGTCAGCTGAACCGAAAAAGTGAACAGCCCATAGTTGCCGTATCGCGAAGGGTCTGCACTCACCATGAGTGCGCTCGCCCAACCCAATTCGCGCAATCGGACAGCGGGGGTGCCAGGCATTTCCGAGCCCAAAACATAAGAGAGGTACTCGCTGGGTTTGGTGTCGTAAAGATGCGTATTGTTGTCGATAATAAAATCGAGCCGCAGCTCGCGGGTGTCGTCCTGAGGGCGATACCGTATCTGCTTGGCGCCCACTTCTTGAAAATCAATCGGCGCGGTGATGTCTGGCTGAGCCACTTGTTTGTTCGGAATATCAGCAAAATAAGCCTCAGCTAACGCCGTCATTTCGTCTAATGGGCGTTCGCTGATCAGCGATGCCTTCATCAAGTTGGCACTGTAATAGCGCTGAAAGAACGCAACCGTTGCGGCGTGAAGCCCGCCTTCTGACTTATCGGCCAGCGACTCCAAATTGCCGATTTGAAAACGGTTAGCGGGGTGCGCTCCCAGCAATTTTCGCGCGAGTCGATACTCGATCCGAAAGTCCTGCTCCCGGCGCATGGACCACTCGGCGTTGACCGCATTTTTTTCCTTGTCGATATAGGTCGGGTCGAGCAGCGGATCAGTGAAGAAGCTAGAAAATCGATCTAGACCCTCCGGAAAAGCCTCATTCTCTACCGTCATCATGTAATTGGTAATATCGAGCCCGGTGTAAGCGTTAGACATCCCACCGTGCTCTGCCGTGAATGCCATAAATCCATCAGGGTCTGGGTATTGGGCTGAACCCATGAAGAGCATGTGCTCGAGATAATGCGCCATCCCCGGATATTCGTCGGGGTCTGCCGCCGCGCCCAAACCAACGCTCAACGCCGCCGCTGATTTTTCAACCGTGGGGTCAGACACCAACATGACTTCTAAGCCATTCGCTAACACCACCAAGGCATAGGCACGATCATCGTTCGGGCTGATCGACACGCCTACCTCTTGCTCATCCGCGCCTGGGGTGGGTTCGCTACAGCCTCCCAAAGTGGCCATCAAAAACAGCATCACCCCGACCCAAAAGCCGCTCGATAGTGTCGAAAAAACAGAAGACCGCGCCCTATGACGCACCACGATATCGAAGTAACCACGCATGAGATTCACACTCTTATGTCAGTGAGTAAAAAAAGCTAATGACGTCAGGCCGCATAAGGCAGCCGCGCCGTCAGGGTCTGGACGTCACCTCCTGGGCAGGCCAGGCAGAGAGAATGGCGTTCACCAAGGTCGCCAACGGGATAGCAAAAAAGACACCCCACACCCCCCACAAACCCCCAAAAAACAGGACCGCAATGACAATTGCCACGGGGTGTAAGTTGACTGCCTCAGAAAACAGTACCGGCACTAATACGTTGCCATCTAAGATCTGAATCACCGCGTACGCGCCGAAGACCCAATAAAAATCCGGCGTCACACCAAATTGAAAATAAGCCACGATGAGGACAGGAATCGTCACCAGTGTGGCGCCGATGTAGGGCACGATCACCGACAGTCCCACCAGCAATCCCAGTAGGGCGGCATAATTGAGCGAAAAGATAGCGAACACGGCGTAAGTGGCGGCACCCACAATCACGACCTCGATTCCCTTGCCGCGCGCATAGTTTGCAAACTGCTGATTCAACTCACGCCATATGCCATCCAATAACGGCCGCTTGGTCGGCAAGAGGCCCGCAAACCAGCCCACCAGCTGCTCTCGATCTTTGAGAAAGAAAAATACCATCAAAGGGATCAAGATCACGTAGACAATCGTCGCCAATACACTCGGGATTGAACTTAAACCCTTGGTCACCAACAACTGACCAATCGATGCCATTTCGGTCTGAATCACTGCGGTCAGCTCATTCACCTGTTGCTGAGTGAACAATACGGGATATTCCTCGGGCAGGGTCACTAATGCCCTCCTGCCTACCTCAATCATAGCCGGTGCTTCTCGCACCAGCGCCACGAGTTGTCGCCACACCAAGGGTGCTAAACCGAGCAAAAAGGCAAAGAACCCACTGAGGAACAGTAGTGTCGAAACGCCCACGCTGACTTCTGCCGGCAAACCCCTTTGGCGCAAAAAATTGGCCACGCCTTGCATCAGGTACGCGAGCACGACGGCCACAAATACCGGCGCTAGAATGTCGCCAAAAATCAGCAGCACAGCAAACGCGGAGGCTAATAGCACCAAGAGGATGACGGACTCCTCCTCGCTAAAATAACGCTGATACCACTTCGTGAAGACTTCTTTCACTTCAATCAAACTCCTCGGATTAGGCTTTGATAATCATTAATCGCAGCACGTCGTCTGGCAGTCGCTCGCAGCTCACCTGGTGTCCTGCCAGGCGCGCAAAACTTTCGAAGTCTCGCTCCGAGCCTGCATCAGTGCTCAACACCTCGAGGGCACCCCCGACAGGGATATCGCGCAGCGCTCGCTTGGCCAGCAATAACGGCATCGGACAGCGCTCACCGCGCGCATCGACCGACTGAACGGGCGAAAAGGGGTCAGACATAGCGTAGGGCCAGATTATTGGGGGTGGAAGTATATCGTTTATTCACAGAGGCAGTTTGATAAGCCTGCATTTTCACACTGCGGGCTACCTCCCGAGACACCCGCAAGTAAGCTAGAGTATTGCCATGCGCGGCCCACCCCCCCTCATCGCCCAACTGACCTTATTGCTGAGTCTTATCGCTCTCAGCCTGCTGATGCGCGCGAACGCGAGCACTGAAGACCTCAAAATTCCCAATCTGGGAGAGTCGAGCACCAGTTTGTTCTCTGCCGACTATGAGTACGAGATCGGGCGGATGTGGCTGCGTAGCTTTCGCGGACAAGCCCCGCTGGTCAACGACCCCCTTTTGCACAGCTACCTCGAAAATCTGACCTTTGAATTAGCACAACACAGTGACCTACAGGATCGGCGTATCGAACTGGTCATTGTCGACAATCCTTCAATCAACGCGTTCGCCGTGCCCGGTGGGGTGATTGGCGTGCACAACGGGCTGTTCCTCTACGCCGAGACGGAAGATGAGTTTGCTACCGTCATGGCGCACGAAATTGCACACCTCAGCCAACGGCATTTTTCGCGCCGAATGGAGCTCGCCGCACAACAAGGGCCGATGCAACTCGCAGGACTATTGGCCGGCATCCTATTGGCTGCGACCGTCGGTACCGACGCCGGGCTTGCCGCGATGACAACCGCGCAGGGTCTCGCTCAAGACGAGCAGCTACGCTATAGCCGATCGAACGAAGCCGAGGCGGATCGAGTCGGTCTCAGAACGCTGTATGAGGCAGGCATGGATCCCTATGCCGCCCCGGAAATGTTTGAGCGGATGCTCGCCGCCACCCGTTACAGCTCAACCAATCGGGTACCCGAATTCATGCGCACTCACCCGCTGTCAGAAAGACGGATAGCCGATACCCGAACGCGCGCCATGCAATATCCCAAGCGCATCCGCCCTGTCAGCCTCGACTTTCAGCTCATGCGAGCGCGGGTTGAGGTGCACTCTGCGCAAACACCCGAAGAGGCGGTGGCGAGTTTTCGTGCAGCGCTTCAGGGCCAAACGCGCTCAACAGAAGCCACTACCTATGGTTTGGTGCTGGCGTTGACGGCAGCCGGCCGACCCAATGAAGCAGCGCTGTCACTCGATAGTATTTGGTCGGACAACACGGATCGCATCGAATATGTAATCGCCAACGCAGAAATTGACTTGGCCCGGGGCAATCCACAACGCGCTGTCGCCACGCTCGAACAACGCCTTGAGTTATCGCCGGGCAACCACCCCCTGACAATGGCTTACGCCGACGCGCTGCATCAGTCAGGATCACCCCACCTCGCCGAGGCCGTATTACTCGAGCAATCGCGACGCGTCAGTAATGACCCAGGGCTTTGGTACCTGTTGGCGGAAGTTCAAGGGCTCGCCGGCAATATTATTGGCTTGCACCGCTCCAGAGCCGAATATTTTATTATGATCAATGCCTTGGATGCCGCCGAAAAGCAATTGAGCTACGCGGAAGCACTAACAGATCGCGACTTCACGACCTCATCACTGATCAACGAGCGCCTGCGGGATATTCAGTCTATGCGAGCGGAGATGGATCGAGGCTAGTCACTCATCGGGTCACAGCCCGAGGTTTAGGGCTTCAGCGTCTCCGCAAAGGCCAGCATTCGTTCGAGCGGCCGCATCGCCGCGGTAGCGATATCAGCGGGCACCTGAATCTCATTGTCGTCCCGGTCAAACACTGACGCCATCGACTCCAGGTCGTTCATTGCCATCCAAGGGCAGTTAGCGCAACTGCGACAGGTGGCACCCTTGCCCGCTGTGGGCGCGATGATAAAACGTTTATCGGGAGCGGCCTGCTGTAATTTATAAAAGATGCCTTGGTCTGTGGCGACAATAAAAGTGCTATGAGGTAGCGACTGAGCGGCGCGGATAATCTGCGTCGTAGAGCCCACATGATCGGCCAACGCGATGACATTCGCCGGTGACTCTGGGTGCACCAAAACCGCCGCGTCAGGGTGCACCTGTTTAAGGTCAAGGATCCCTCGCGCCTTAAACTCCTCGTGCACGATACACGCGCCATCCCACAGCAATACGTCAGCCCCTGACGCTCGCTTGACGTAATCACCCAGGTGTTTATCCGGCGCCCAGATAATCGGCTTGTCTTGAGCAGCCAGATGCTCAGCCACATCCAAGGCAATACTCGAGGTGACCACCCAGTCAGCGCGCGCCTTTACCGCCGCCGAAGTGTTGGCATAGACCACCACCTCCCGCTCCGGGTGCGCATCACAAAAGTCCGAAAACGCGTCGATCGGGCAGCCTTCATCTAAAGAGCACGTCGCTTCCAGCGTTGGCATGAGTACCCGTTTGCTGGGGGTCAAAATTTTAGCGGTTTCTCCCATAAATCGGACCCCCGCCACGATCAACGTTTCCGCCGGATGATCGCGGCCAAAACGGGCCATCTCAAGAGAATCTGACACACAGCCGCCCGTGGCCTCAGCGAGCGCCTGAATTTCAGGGGCAGTGTAATAATGCGCCACGATCACCGCGTTATGGGCCTTCAGGTGGCCTCGGATCGTAGACTCGAGTGCTTCCCGACGCGCTGCTGATAGCGCCACGGTTTGCCTGCGGTCCAAATGCGATTGCACTTGTGTGCGAATCTGAACGAGTTTTTCTTGGGCTATCGACATGGTTTATGGGGTCTAAATACCTTTGAGAACACTAGCATATTCTGGGCACGACAGCCCCAATCAACGACCGTGGAATACCGGTGTCCGCTTTTCTCGCTGAGCGCGAATACCCTCCTGCAAATCGTCTGAGTCGGCGCAGAGCTTGGCACGCGCCTCCGCATCGGCACGCACGTAGGTTCCCACCTCGATCTGTCGGATCATATCAAGCATCGTGCTGACGGATAGCGGCGCCAGTTTCAACAACGTTTCAGCATAAGCCTGAGCAGCACCCCGCACCTCGTCGGCACTGTGAACCGAATCTAATAATTGGTGCGCGAGTAGCTGCTCCGAAGAGAACGTCTCCGCCGCCACCAATAACCGCTTACACAAATTAGGGCCGAGTCGCCGTGTGAGTCGCTCAATACCCTCTACCGGGTAACACAGCCCAATCGCCGCTGCAGGAATGCGCAAGATCACGCCGGCGCGACCAATCCGGAAATCACAGCTCAACGCCAATTCAGCCCCACCGCCGAAAACGTTACCTGTCAGCACCGCGATCGTGGGAATCGGCAGCGCCGCAATTCGATTCGTCACAGACTGGAAACGGTCACCACTAATGACCCCCTCGAGGATTTGCGACAAATCCGCACCCGCACAAAAAATGCGATCGTCAGAGGACGTAATGACAAGCACTCGCGTCGCTGGCTCCAGCGCATCCAGCGCGGCGTCAATCGCTGCCAATTCGGTCGCGCCGAGGGCATTGCGCCGGGCAGGATTATCAAAAGAGAGCGTCGCAATACCCTGCTCTTGCACAAACGAAATCGTCTCGGACACAGTCACTTCCCTTCTACTCTTTACCAGAGGAGAGAGTGTGGCACAGCCGCTGCAACAGGCCCAATAGCAGTCTTTCGACCCCCCTCTGTGGCAAAGTCGCATAGACAGCGTCGCTAAAAATACTTAAAGTTCAAATTATCGAATATTGAGAATGCACTGGGCCATAATGGCATTCAGTCGCGAAGGATTTTCTTGGACCACACAGCACTTACGAATCACTCCCCGTTCAGTCGCGGATTGCAAAGAGAGACGAAGCGGGCAGCCGTTTTATCCTGCGCAGCCAAGCTCCTCAACACCAAAGGCGCCCGATCCACCACCCTGACCGATATTGCCAGTCGACTGGGGCTGACCAAAACCAGCCTGTATTACTACGCGTCCAACAAAGAAGACCTTATTTATCAATGCTACCAGGCCAACATGCAACAGGCCCATGATCAGCTCGATCTGGCAGTGCAACACCACACGGCGCCGCTGGCCTGCCTACTCGCCTTTTTAGAAAGCCAAATTGCCACGACGCTCCGGTCCCTCGATGGGGAAGGCGATTTTTATGCCGCACCACTCGAATTTGCATCACTCAAAACCGAGCATCGCACCGTATTAGAGACCGCCTACCGCCAACTCTTGGGACGGCTCATCGATTTATTGAAGCGCGGGATTGAGTTGGGGCATATCAGACCTTGCGATCCCATCGTGACGATTCGCGCCATGATTGGTGCCATGGACTGGTCGTTTTATTGGCTCTATGAAATGCCTCGTGACGAGGCCGAACAAGTGATTGACGTGGTCCGCGACCTGCTCACTCATGGACTGTTAAATCCCAACAGCAATTATCGCCCCGGGCAACAAGCCGACCTATCGATTTTTTCAGAGCAAGAGCCCGCCTTCGATCGCGACACGCAAAACCGCTTAAAGCAGGAAGCCTTTCTCAAGGCAGGCACCCGCTGCTTTAACCAAAAAGGATTCAGCGGCACCTCGTTGGACGAAATTGTCGAGCAACTCAATGTCTCCAAGGGCGCGTTTTATTATCACTTCGCAAATAAGGAAGCGCTGCTCACACAGTGTTATGACTACACGCTAGATCAATTAGAACGGGTTATCACCCACGTAGAGCACATCGACGCGTCACCTGCCGCTCGCCTCGATGTCGCGATGCGCCTCATTTTTAGCCTGCAAAACTCCGATCAGGGGCCGCTGATCCACTTTAATTCTATTACGGCGCTACCTCCCGAGGTACGGCGGCGGTTACTCGATCGACTGAACGCCGTCCATACCACATTGGAAACGTTCATCACCGCGGCCACGGCAGCCTCCCAATTTCGAGCGCTGCCAGCAGGTATCGTCATTCAGTTACTCACCGGCACGCTCAATGCGGCGATCGATCTCAACGAATGGCAAGCCATCGATTCCATTGACCAAAGCGCCGTTGATTACTGCGCGCTTTTTTTCCATGGGCTGGCGCCCGCCGCCTCATAAGGACCTTGTTGTGAATCGCTTTACCGACGTACTAGCACAGATCACTCCGCGGCAAACCGATGAGTACGCCTTTGTGGGGGAGAGTCTGCTCCCCCAGCAACGTATTTTTGGAGGGCAAGTGGTGGCTCAGTGCCTCATGGCCGCCAACCAAACGGTTCCGGCGTCGCTCGAAGCGCATAGTTTGCACGCCTATTTTTTGCGCGCGGGTGACCCTCACGAACCCATCCAGTTTGACGTCGACCCGATTCGTAATGGCCGCTCCTTCTCGACGCGCCGGGTTGTGGCGCGTCAACACGACCAAGCAATCTTCAATACATCGATCAGTTACCACATTGAAGAAGCAGGCGTGTCTCACTGCTTCGACATGCCGCCACTGCCGCCTCCGCAGCCAGAGGCAGACGATCTGTCAGGCTTTAGAGGTGCAACGACGCGCCCGGGCGACCCTAACTTAATGGATCTATATCGAATCCAGCGACAACGGATCACCGAATATCGCGCAGAAGCGCAACCTCCTATGGGACAGTCTTGGCTGCGTGTCGTCGGGCCACTCCCCGAGGATAAAGGGGTGCATCAGGCTGCACTCGCCATGATTTCTGACATCTCGCTGCTCAGTACCGTCTTTTACCCCCACCCGCATCAAAACCCGATGAAACATTTTATGGCGGCAAGTCTTGATCATGCGATCTGGTTTCATCAGCACGGGAAAATGGATGAGTGGGTGCTGTATGACTGTGACACGCCATGGTCTGGTGGCAGTCGAGGCTATAGCCGCGGCTCACTGTGGTCTCAAGACGGCATCCTGCTCGCCTCAACAGCGCAAGAGTCGCTGATGCGCGTTAAACGCGGCTAGTTGACGATACTTTCGAGCATGGCCCCGCGCGATGCCCAGCGCCACCGGGTTCCGTCTATCTGTAGGTGATGTATCGAACCATTGGCCGGCAAGCACTGCACCACGGCCTCCTCGTCTGAGACCACCGCCGCAATACTGTTAATGACCAAGAAATGCGTGAAGATCACCGTGGGGGCTGATAGCGCCTGCAAGGCTGTAAAAATGCCATCTCGCCAATCGTGTACCGCTGTGGGCAAGGCGGACCAGTTAGAGGCCAATGCCTGTTGCAACCACTCTGAGCGCTGCGCCAAGCCCTCTGGGGAGGGTAATTCGATAAAACGTTCGTCTGGTTGCAACACTGCGTCTCGAACACCGGCAAAAGGCGCGCCCGTCTGCACCGCGCGCTGCTTAGGGCTAGTCAGCAACTGGGCACCGAGTGGCACGATCGCGCTCAACTGCTGCGCCGCTGTGGCTGCTTGGTCATGTCCCAGCAGGGATAACCCCGGATCGATCTCTTGATCAAACGAAGCGGCGGCCTCGCCATGGCGCACCAACCAAATGTCGGTCATGCAGGCACCGCCATCGCCACCAGATACAGTGCCGGTGACGTTCTCACCCAACCGGTCATCGATACGTGACCAACGACTCCCCCAATTGCTGACTCAGCAATTGCAGGTGCGCCGTATCATTAAAGTTAGACAGCGAGATCCGTCCACGGGAAAAAATGAGCCGCGTGATCGAGCAATTGAATACCGGTTCATAAAATCCATAAATCTGATCGTGTCGCACGCCTAAGACCCAGCTCACTGCCGAGGCAATCGTCCCGCCAGAGGTGAAGATGGCGGTATCGCTGCCGCTTTCTGCGCAGTCCATGGCGTCCTCAAGGGCGCCTTTTACGCCATCGAGATAATCACGCCACGACGCGGTACCGGGTAGCTCAGGGCAGTCGGGGGACACCCAGGCACTGAAGACGGCCTGAATGACTTTTTGGTACTGCTTACTGTCGTGTCGCCCCACCTTCACCTGTTCGGCAAAGTTGGCATCACGCTCACACAACATCGGTAACAGCGCCGCAATTTGCCCCTCGTTATCGACCTCATTCAAGCGGGGATCAATGCGCTGCACCGGCGGTCGCGGCTGAGCTTTTAGTACGCGCTCTCCGGTCTCCCGCTGTCGTGACAAATCGCCACTCACCGCTTGCCCAAAATCGAGACCAATGTCGGCAAAAAACTGCCCCGACAGATCCGCCTGGCGCTGCCCCAAAGGGGAGAGTTGGTCATAGTGATCGCTGCCAAAAGAAGCTTGGCCGTGACGTATCAGGTAAAGAGAAGCCATTGTTAACTCGCATCCTGTAGGGTGGAAAAGCGCACTCGTCTCGGATAAGGATAAAAGTCCTCAACAAACCCATCACGTAACTTATTCTGTAAGCGGATCCAAAAATCAGCGTCGTACAAATCAGCGTGCTGTGCATCGAAGGCGGCTCTGGCACGCTTGTTGCCGGAAAAAAACAGCCGAAACTCCTCCGGAAAAATATCCTTAGGCCCCACGGAGTACCAAGGCTGGCCAGACATTTCGTCGGCTTCGTCTCGGGGCTCAGGGATGCGTCTAAAATTGCAATCCAGCAATGGTTCGATTTCATCGTAATCGTAAAAGACAACGCGCCCGTGCCGGGTCACACCAAAATTCTTCAGCAACATATCCCCCGGGACAATATTTGCCGCCGCCAGTTCTTTGATCGCATTCCCGTAGTCATTCATGACATCA
>OBPT01000270.1_pt1 | contig 16316 bp, 12 predicted proteins | sample 1534671 | NCBI WGS metagenome assembly OBPT01 (sample SAMEA3275494, study PRJEB22092) | marine metagenome | biome: ENVO:00000447 marine biome; feature: ENVO:00002042 Surface water; material: ENVO:00002010 seawater | collected 2014-06-21T11:00:00+00 | depth 1 m | reverse complement strand
TTTTTCTTAGCGAGTTCGTCCCGTATTCGGGGGTAGATGGGCAGTCGGTTGGAATAAGGGGGATAACCTTCGGCAGCAATCAGGGGTTCTAAGTACTCACGAGCGGCCGGCGTAATCCCAAATCCGTCGGCTCGGATAAACTCCAGCGGCATCATCTTTTCTACGTTGGCCACCACCTCAAGAGGCGCAGCAGCAATATGCCACTGATAAGGGTGAGTGGCGCTTCGGATGATGGCGGGCATCACCGCATGTTGCCCGCTCAGTGCCATTTCAACGGCAGCTCGCCCAACGGCGTAGGCTTGTTCTAGATCAACACCGGACGCAATGTGACGAGCAGCTCGCTGCAGGTAATCGGCTACTGCCCAGTGATATTTATAGCCGAGCTGTTCAGCAGTCAGGTTTGCGAGTAAAGGTGCTAGTCCGCCGAGTTGGGTGTGACCAAAAACGTCTTTCACCGATGATTGGGTCAGAAATTGGCCATCTGCAGTTCGAGTTCCCTCTGAGGCCACGATGACGCAATAACCGTAATCCTCGACGCATTGCTTCACTTTGGCCAAAAACGCGGCTGCATCAAACGCAACTTCTGGAAATAGGATGATATGGGGGGCATCAGCCTCTGTTTGGCCGGCGAGACCCGCTGCTGCAGCAATCCATCCTGCATGCCGACCCATAGTTTCGAGAATAAAAATCTGGGTTGAGGTGGCACACATAGACGCGACATCGAGTGCTGCTTCCATGGTTGAGATGGCGATGTACTTTGCCACCGATCCAAACCCCGGTGAATTATCGGTCAGCGGCAGGTCGTTATCGACTGTTTTGGGGATGTGTATGGCCGTGATAGGGTATCCCATCGTTTGCCCGAGCTCTGAAATTTTCAGACAGGTATCTGCGGAGTCTCCACCACCGTTATAGAAGAAGTAGCCGATGTCGTGGGCTCGGAAGACCTCGATCAAGCGCTCATATTCAACGCGACTTTCGGTGAGACTTTTGAGTTTATGGCGGCAGGAGCCGAAAGCCCCTGAGGGCGTGTGTCTCAAGCCCGCAATCGTGGCATCTGATTCTTTAGAGGTATCAATGAGCTCTTCTTTGAGTGCGCCAATGATGCCGTTCTTACCGGCGTAAACGGCGCCGATGCGGTCTGGATGCAAGCGAGCTGTCTCTATGACGCCGCATGCCGAAGCGTTGATAACTGCGGTAACCCCGCCGGATTGAGCATAAAACGCATTACGTGGCATTAAACTGGTTCCTTAATTGAGCTGCGCTATCATAACTCAGTTTGTGCATGTGAGGTGGGTGGATGGCTGACACGATTTTTTCTTGGGTCGGACGAGCGGGCTCGCGGCTTAGCGTGGTAGACTCAGCGCTGGCTGATTCGAGAATTTGAATGACACAGCATATTCACATCTTGGGTATTTGTGGCACTTTTATGGGAGGGCTCGCACTCATTGCGCGTGAGCTCGGATATCAAGTGTCTGGTTCAGATCGCAACGTGTACCCGCCCATGAGCACGCAGCTTCGTGAGGCCGGTATTGAGCTGCACGAGGGCTATGATGACGATCCGTGGGACACGCCACCCGATCTGGTTATCGTGGGTAATGCCTTATCGCGCGGCATGCCGGTGATTGAACGTCTCCTCAACGGCACCATCCCCTATATTTCTGGGCCGCAGTGGCTGGGTGAAAATTTACTAAGAGATCGCTGGGTCCTCGCTGTCTCAGGTACGCACGGCAAAACCACAACCTCAAGTTTGCTGGCGTGGATGCTGGAGCAAGCGGGTTTGGAGCCGGGTTTCTTAATTGGTGGTGTTACCGCGAAGGTCGGGGTTTCAGCTCGCGTCGGTGGAGACACCTTTTTTGTGATTGAAGCAGACGAATACGACACCGCCTTCTTCGATAAGCGGTCTAAGTTTCTACACTATCATCCGCGCACTCTGATTATTAATAATCTTGAGTTTGATCACGCCGATATCTTTGCCTCACTCTACGAGATTCAAACCCAGTTTCACCACTTGCTGAGAGTCTTGCCGAACCACGGGTTGCTCATTCACCCCCATCAAGATCCCGCAGCAGATGCCGTTATAGAGCGCGGAATGTGGTCAAATTCAGTCACGTTTGGGTCCGAGGGCGGCGGCGATTGGTCGTGCCAGTGGCAGGCACCTGAGATCGGATCTTTCCATGTAACTTATCAGCAGCAACGCTGGTTGGGTCATACCGGATTAGGCGGTGATTATAATTTACGCAATATTTTGGCTGCTACTGCCGCTGCGCATCACGTGGGTGTGAGCCCGCAGCAGGCGTTGTCTGCTCTTTCGAGCTTTCAGAATACCAAGAGGCGACAAGAGGTTATTGCGCAGATCGGTGATATTTTGGTGATTGACGATTTTGCCCATCATCCAACGGCAATTCGAGCCACCTTGGAGGGTTTGCGATCACAGTATCCAGAGCGGCGCTTGTTAGCTGTGATTGAACCGCGCTCTAATACCATGCGTATGGGGGTGCATACCCATCAACTGGCGCAGGCGGTAGAAGTTGCCGACCGAACTCTGTGGCTCAGTTCACCCGAGTTGCAGTGGGATTTAAGCACCGTTGTTCCTGCCGACTCGGTGGCATCTTCGGTGGATTTATTGCTGGCAAAGCTGCTCGATCAGTTGGGTCCAAACGATATTATTGTGTGTATGAGCAATGGCGCCTTTCAGGGCTTTCGCGAGCACCTTGTGAGCACATTAAGGAAACAGTATGAGTCAAGCGATGAGCACAATGATTAAACAACAGTATCGTCGCTGGGTCATCGATCAGCCTGCTGCAATACTCCTGCTGATCGGCCTTGTTGTGGCCGCATCCCTGGTCCAGATTCCAAAGACAACGCTCGATGCGTCGGCAGACTCACTCTTACTTCAGGGTGATCCCTCGCTGGCTGATTTTAGAGATGTCAGTGATCGCTTTGGATCGGCAGAGTTCCTGCTTCTTACCTGGCAGCCCAGCTCCGATCTGCTCAGTGCGGAATCGCTGGAACCCCTTTCAGCCATGGCAGATGAGCTGCGCGCGCTCGATGGTGTTCGGTCGGTTGTGACTGTACTCGATGTGCCTTTGCTCGAGAGCCCGCCGCTGTCGTTAAGCGATGTGACCAGTGGAACGGGTTTGCCGACGCTATCGGATCCGGCGGTTGATCGTGGATTAGCGCTCACAGAGCTCACTACGAGCCCTATTTATTCGGAGTTACTCGCCAGTCAAGATGGTCGTATGACCGCTGTGCAAGTGAATTTAGAGCCTTTCGAAGCCTACGATCGCGCCATCAGCCGACGCGAGAGTCTGCGTCTTTTGGCTGAGTCTAGCGCCTTATCGCAAGCACAGCAGCAAGAGCTTATCGATCTAGCTCAGCTCATCAAGGCCAGCTCTGCCGAGGCCATGGAAACGCGTTCAACTCTGGTGGCAGAGGTGCGTCAGCTGGCTGATAAATACCGCCAAGATGCCGATATTTTTGTTGGCGGTGTACCGATGATCGCTTCTGACATGGTGAGTTTTGTTCTCAGTGACTTGGTCGTTTTTGGTGCCGCTATTCTCGGTGTCATGGTGGTGGTGCTCGGTGCGATATTTAGGCGCGTCCGCTGGGTCGTGATCCCCTTGACCACCTGTATTGTCACAGTCACGGTAACGCTGGGGATTTTAGCGGCACTAGATTGGCGAATGACGGTCATATCGTCTAATTTCGTTGCAGTTCTGCTGGTGGTCGCCTTATCTATTGCTATCCATTTGGTGGTGCGATACCGAGAGATTCATCGACGGTGGCCAGAGCTTGCTGAAGTGGATCGAATTGAGGCGACGATGGCAGCTATGGCGGTGCCTTGTATCTACACCGGCCTAACCACCATTGTGGCGTTCCTGTCGCTATTGGTGTCAAGAATACAACCGGTCATTGATTTTGGTGCCATGATGTCGGTCGGTATTGTCCTCGCACTGCTATTTGCGTTCACCTTAGTGCCGAGTTTGATGCGTCTGTGGCCTGCCGGAAAACCGGTCATCCACGCCTCCGATGAACAGCCTTTCACGCGTCATTTCGCGCGTTGGGTTGATGAGCGAGGTGGTACGATCGTCAGCGTAACGGTTGTTTTGATTGCCCTGGTGGGCGTTGGTATTAGCCAGTTAAAGGTTGAGAATCGTTTTATCGACTACTTCAAACAGAGTACCGAGATCTACCAGGGCATGGAGTTATTAGACGCCCAGTTGGGCGGTACTATTGGTTTGGATATCACTGTTCGCGCACCCGCAGAAGATCCCGGTTTCGGCACTCTGTTTGGCTCGGCTTCTTCAGAGCAGCAGATAGGTGGTGCCGACAACGCCGATGATTTTTTCACAGACGACGACCCGTTTGCGGAGTCAGCTCCCAGCGAGCCAGCCGCGAGCCCCGACGATTTCGATGAGTTCGCGTTTGACCAAGACTCTTTTTCGGGCGCGGTGGAAGACGCTGATCAGCCGACGGCAGACAGTTTCACCCCAAGCTATTGGTTTAGCGTCGAGGGGCGCCGCGAAATCGCAGCTATTCACGCCTATCTAGAGAGCAGAAATGAAGTGGGTAAAGTGTTGTCACTAGATACCTTGTTTCAGACAGTCGAAGGCTTAATGGGCGAGCGTTTAGGGAGTGTCGAACTGGCTCTAGTCCAGCGAAGTTTACCGAGCGAGATCGCCGATTTACTGCAGCATCCCTACGTGGATTTGACACGCGATGAGGCCCGAATCAGCTTGCGCGTGAAAGAGACGAGCGAAACCCTGCGGCGCGACGAGTTTATTCGTAGTGTCGCTGCCGACCTGGAGCAGCAACTGGCGATAACGCCTGAGCGAACGACGTTGTCGGGTCTATTGGTGCTGTACAACAACGTTCTACAAAGCTTATTTGCGTCGCAGGTTATGACTTTGGGTGCCGTATTTGGTGCGATTTTAGTGATGTTTTACGCTCTGTTTCGATCCCTTAATTTGGCCTTGTTGGCCCTGGCCCCCAACATTCTTGCCGCAGGTTTGGTGCTCGGTATCATGGGTCTTGCGGGGATACCCCTCGACATCATGACGATCACGATCGCGGCAATCGTGGTCGGTATTGGGGTCGATAATTGTATTCATTATGTGCATCGATTCCTGCGCGAGTTCGCTATTGACCGCAATTACACGGCGGCCATGCATCGCTGTCATGGCAGTATTGGGAGAGCCATGTACTATACGACGCTGACCGTGGTCATTGGTTTTTCGATGTTGATGCTCTCGAACTTTAAGCCCAGTATTTATTTTGGCGCACTCACGGTAGCAGCGATGGTGGCTGCGGTTTTGGGCGCGCTGTTGGTGCTACCAAGGTCGATCGTGTTACTGAAGCCACTCGGCCCCGAGGCGTCTGATGCAGTGTCGTGAGGCCTGCGCCGCGTGTTGTGTTGTCCCTCACATTGTGCAGCCGTTCTTCGGCATGCCTGAGGGTAAAAAAGCTGGTGAGCGCTGTGTTCATTTAACTGATTCAGATCGCTGTGGTCTTTTTGGTGATCCAAGACGTCCCAGTTGGTGTATTCAGTTTCAGGCAGAGCCAGAGTTCTGCGGTCAATCAAAAGAAGAGGCTTTTCAGTTGTTAACCTGGCTTAACGCGGCCTCTGCGCCGGATGTTCACTAATGGTTCAGTCTCATTACCCACTCTTCCCCTTACCGACGATCTTGGTGCCGCACGGCAAAATATCGCTGCAAATTTTTGAACAGCGCTATTTGAATTTGATTAAGCAGTGCCTCCGTGAGTCGACGACCTTTGGTCTGATTCAGCTTCAAAAGGGCAGTGAATTGATGCGTGATGGACGCAAGAGCCCACCCATTGTGGCGCCTCGTGGTACCGTCGCGGCAATTGTCGATTGGGATCAACTGTCGAATGGTTTGTTAGGGGTCACCATTCAAGGTCAGCAGACGTTTCTGGCGAGTTCTCTGTCGGTCGCTGAAGATGGATTGGTGGTTTGCGAGGCGGAATTTGAGCCTGCGCTCGAATCAGTGCCGATGCAGTCAGTGTGGGATGGCTTAGCCGAGGTGTTGGCCTCTTTAGAAACGCATCCGCACGTCGAGAGCTTGCAGCTTCAAGTGGATTATCAAGATGCTTGGCAGGTGGGCTATCATTTATTGCAGCTACTGCCACTGGAAGAGAGTCTTAAGCTCGAGCTACTGTCACCCACTTCGATAGAGCATTTGATGTCGACACTCGATCAAGTCTTGACCGAGCTTTCTGGCGATTGAGGTTTACAGAGTGGCGTCAAAACCGCCACATTGACGCCACACGTTCACAATTGTACAAAAAAGCTGGGCGGTGCGTTCAGCATCATAAGCCGCAGAGTGCGCCTCTTTATTGTCAAATTCTATACCTGCCTGCAGACAGGCTTTGGCCAACACTGTTTGTCCGTATGCTAGTCCTGCCAGTGTCGCGGTATCAAAGTGTGAAAACGGATGAAACGGGTTGCGCTTGATACCCGTCCTTGCCACTACCGCATTGATGAAACCCGCGTCAAAATGTGCATTGTGGCCCACTAGAATGGCGCGCGTGCACTGCGTACTTTTTATCTCGCGACGCACGCTTTTAAAAATACGCTCGAGTGCTTCGGCCTCTGATATTGCGTCTCGGAAGGGGTGGTAAGGATCGATCCCGGTAAATTCGAGGGCAGACGGTTCGATGTTGGCCCCTTCAAAGGGGATTACGTTGCAATGTATGGTCTCATCAACGTAGAGCTCGCCATCGGGCTCCATTTTAATAATGGTTGCCGCAATCTCTAGTAGGGCATCGGTCGCCGAATTAAAGCCGCCGGTCTCAACATCGATAATAACCGGTAAAAATCCCCGGAATCGCTCTTTGATCTCGGTTGTCGATTCGGCCTGAGTCACGAGATGTTCTCGGCGACCGACCAAGCGATAGTACCGCCAGCTCTGAGCGGGACAAGTTGGTCAGACGCCATAGTTAAATAATCAGGCACCTGTTGTGGTTGTTTAATCAGGGTGATGGTTTCGGTATTAATGGGTAAGCGATAGAACTCTGGACCAAAGATCGAGGCAAAATTCTCGAGGCGGTCAAGGGCATTGGCCTGCTCGAACACCTCGGCGTAGAGTTCGATCGCTGCATTGGCTGTATAAACTCCCGCGCAACCACAGGCCGACTCTTTCGAATCTTTGGTATGAGGCGCCGAATCTGTGCCTAAGAAGAAACTTGGATTGCCCGAGGTCGCGGCTTTAACGAGTGCTTCTTGGTGGGGCCGACGTTTTAAGATGGGTAGGCAGAAATGGTGCGGACGAATACCTCCAACCAGCATATCGTAGCGGTTAAGAAGTAGGTGGTGGGCAGTGATTGTCGCGGCGATTAAAGGTCCGCTCTGCTCGACAAATTGAGCTGCCTGTTCGGTGGTGATATGTTCGAAGACGATTCTCAGTGCGGGAAATCGTTCTACGATGGGCCCTAAATGGTGTTCTATGAACTGAGCTTCGCGATCAAAAATATCGACGTGATGTTCTGTGACTTCACCGTGCACGAGGAGTGGTAGATCGACCTCTTGCATTACTTCAAGGACTGGATACAGTCCGCTTAGATCACCCACACCGGCATCACTGTTGGTAGTGGCGCCTGCAGGATAAAGTTTGGCCGCATAAACGCACTGTGACGCTTTGGCGGCTCGAATATCTGCCGCACTGGTTTGATCCGTTAAATAGAGGACCATGAGAGGCGCGAAAGCTCGCTCCACAGGCATGTGACTAAGAATGCGCTGATGATACGATTCGGCCATCGCTACCGTCGTAATCGGCGGTGTCAGGTTGGGCATGACAATCGCCCGGCCCATTACTCGGGCCATATCTTTCACGGTGCGTCCGAGCGCGTCATTGTCGCGCAAATGAACATGCCAGTCGTCTGGTCGAATGAGCGTAAGCGATTGCACAAACATACTCCTGTTAACAGATTACGATGCTACCCTAAACGTGACGGGGCGCAAACCAAGACTGGGAATTGATTTCGCGCAAGAGTAAACTACGCCCCCTCTCAGTCAAGCGTCTTAGGAAAGAATATGAGCGATATTAATAAAGTGGTACTTGCTTATTCCGGTGGTCTCGATACCTCGGTGATTGTGCGCTGGTTGCAAGATACCTATGGCTGCGAGGTGGTTACGTTTACCGCAGACATAGGGCAGGGCGAAGAGGTTGAGCCCGCTCGCGCGAAGGCCAAAGCCTTGGGCGTGAATGAAATTTATATCGAAGATCTGCGTGAAGAATTTGTGCGTGACTTCGTATTCCCAATGTTCAGAGCGAATACGGTATACGAGGGTGAATATCTTTTGGGCACATCTATTGCGCGCCCTCTGATCGCAAAGCGACTGGTAGAGATCGCCACCGAGACGAATGCTGATGCGATCAGTCACGGTGCTACGGGTAAAGGCAACGATCAGGTGCGATTCGAGCTCGGAGCGTATGCATTAAAGCCCGGGATCCACGTGATTGCGCCATGGCGTGATTGGGATCTGAACTCGCGCGAAGCGCTTATGGCATATTGTGAAGAGCGTGCAATTCCCGTTGATTTTGCCGGCAACAAGAAAAAATCGCCATACTCGATGGACGCCAATTTGTTGCACATCTCCTATGAGGGCGGTCAGCTGGAAGATCCCTGGGTCGAGGCCGAAGAGTCCATGTGGCGATGGTCGGTGAGCCCGGAAGCAGCCCCAGATCAGCCTCTTTATTTAAATTTAACTTATCGTGGTGGCGATATCGTAGCTATCAATGACACAGAAATGAGTCCTGCAACGGTGCTGGCGACTTTGAACCAGCTCGGAGGTGCTCATGGTATCGGTCGAGCGGATCTTGTAGAGAATCGTTATGTCGGCATGAAGTCGCGAGGCTGCTACGAGACACCCGGTGGCACAATTATGTTGAAGGCACACCGAGCGATTGAATCACTGACCTTGGATCGGGAATCTGCACACTTGAAAGACGAGCTGATGCCACGTTATGCCAAGTTAATCTACAACGGGTATTGGTGGTCTCCAGAACGTTTAATGCTGCAGCGAGCAATCGATGAGTCTCAGCGCTACGTTAATGGCACTGTGAGAATGAAGCTGTACAAAGGTAATGCGATTGTCGCGGGCCGCCAGTCTGACGATAGCCTGTTTGATGCGCATATTGCGACGTTTGAAGATGATGCCGGCGCCTACAATCAAAAAGACGCCGAGGGTTTCATTAAGTTGAACGCATTGCGTCTTCGGATTGGTGCGACGCGCGGTCGTAACTACAAGTAGGTTGCGCCAGACCCTTGCCTCAAGTGGCAAGGGTAGTGTTTAGCAAGAGTGATTGGCGGCTCGCCTGTTAATTGGTATGCCTGATCAGTGGCAAGCGTGATCACTGGCTGGTCTCGCGAGTGCCTGCACTTGTCCATAAAGGTGCTCAGTCAGTTTTTGGCGGCTCGCAATATGCTCATAGTCAGCCGGCAAAATAGGGTCACCAATCGTCAGCTTTATACGTGTGTTAAATCTTTGTAGCGATTCCCGGAGTAACATGGCCATTCGTAGCGGCTCGGCAATGTGAGACGCAATATGAAACGGACGGCTGTTGCGTCCATGGAAAAAGACCGGCACCACCACCGGTTTCTGCGTGCCAACGAGTTTGGCAACAAAGGTGGTCCACGGCGCATCGTGCACCTTCCCAAAGCCAAAACGATTGGCCGTCGAGACCATGCCAGACGGGAATAGGATCAGGGGGATGCCCGCACTCAGGGCCTCGTTGGCCAGTTGTTTCGCTCTAATGTTACGCCGGCTTGCTTCTTTACTGCCCGAAAAATCAATGGGCAAAAAATGGCTCGCGAGGTCGCGATCTTGGCAAAGCAACGAGTTGATCACGACCCGAAAATTATCGTTCAACCTCAGTGCGATATTGCACAGAATCAGACCATCGATAACACCGAAGGGATGATTTGCAATGAAGATTACAGGATGATTTTGCGGGATTTTTGACAGCGGGCTCATGTCACATTCAAGATCGACGCCGCTGATCTCGAGTGCTTGTCTGAAGAAATCTTGTGAGCTCGTGTGGTTGTTTTTGAGCGCGTGGTAATGGGCCTCTAGGCGTTCACGGCCGAGCCACTTTTCGAATGTGCGTGTGACGCGTCGAGTGAGCCAGGGGCTGCTGTCGTCGGCATAGGATAAGCCGGGGTTATCTCTGAGATAGAATTCGAATTGCGGATCGACTTGAGAGTAGGGCACGTTGGTCAGACCGTCTTATTGTTTCGAGAAGTGTGAATCACATTGAGGCTTGCGTAAATACCGCATATAGAAAATTTCAGTCTGTTCAAGCAAAGTTCATCGAAGTGTCACAAAAGCGAGTGGTAGCCAGCTTGCTTGACCGCCGATAGGTTCAGATTGAATGCTGTGCTGTGCTGTGCTGTGCTGTGCCTTACCCCGTGACGTCTTACCTTACCGTAACGCACCGTAACTCACTGCCTAAAGCGGTCGGTATCAGCTGAATGTCCCGGCAGAGCGCTTTAGGTAGTCGAGCTCAGGCTAGACGCCGCGCTGCAGCACCTCCGATCAGGCCAGCACCGGCAATGAAGCCAAAATAGGCCGCGTGACCGGCTCGCCCTGGCCACATCTCAAGTAAAGTCGTATTCAAAATAGGCAAGTAAATGTCGGGGGTGAAGGCAATGAGCGAGACACAACCGATAGCAAGCCCTTTGTGAGCGTCTTCAATATCGCAGGTTGATAGCGTGGCCCAATAAATACCGCGCACGCCATAGGCGAGCAATCCGATAGACATTGCTAAAAACGCCAATGTAAGCGGTGTGGCAGATTTTGGAAACAACGCAAAAACGACCAGTAAAATAGCCGCTAAAACCATTAAATAGGACAGTGCTGAAGCCAGCGCCGGTGTGCTGCGCGCGAGCCAGCCCGCACCAAATGCACCAAGTGGACGAGTCCAGAGTTTTGCAAGCGCTATGCTTGCGGCGGTTGTTGCTGAAAGTGACCACTCACTTTGTAAGAAGCCAGCGAAAGAATAGGTTGCCCACAAAAATTGGTAACCAGTCAATACACAAAAGGTTGCGAGCCACAGCGCCCGGTTCCGAGCGAGTATGCCGAGCGCACTCAGAAGACCGGTTGTCGATGTGCGCTGCAGATACTCGGGCTTGGCATCGGAGGGTAAATAGTATGCAGTGACCAGCGTCATTAGCAGCAGAGCACTGGCATACAATCCGATCACTGTCTGCAAGGGCGCCATTTTGGTCAGGCCCGTATAGTGTGATGCCAGCGCAAACAGACCTAATGCCAAGGTTGCTAGCAAGGCTTCAACTAATCCTCGTCCGCCTTCAAGGAACGCATAATAGCGCCCCTCTTGCTGCTTGGGTGCGAGCAGGCCCACTGCTTTGATGAGCGCGGACCAGAAGGTAAGACCTGTACTGACGCCCCACGCGGCATAGATCAGGGTCAACTGCCACTGGTGCGAAGCAAACATAAACGCAATGCTCAGAACACCTGTGGCAAAGAGTGATGTCACGATGAGGTGCTTAACACTATAACGATCTGCAAGCCATCCGCTGGGTAAGTACGAGGCAATAAAAATAACCCCGAGTAACGAATACAGTTCATTCAGCTGAGCGAGACTCAGAGCGTAGTGCTCGAGGATGGGTCCCTCGAAACTTTGGCGGAGATACACCACCGGATATATAGCGCCGGCTGCAAGCGTAAGGAGTATCAGAGGGAAGTGACGGTGCATCCGGTTCATCGGTTGCCTCATAAGGGTTAGCTTAAAGCCTTGAGGCATTTATGTGAGTCACCCTCGAGGCACGCACGCTCTTGACTGACAGTCGCTAGAAAGACTCAGAGAGCGTGTTCGGTTTTTCGATAATGTATCTAAACTCGGTGTTATCTGCGGAGGGCAAAATAGCGCAAGGTTGGACGCGTTCAGCACTCAATTCGAAACCGATAATGATGACTTCCTCACCTTGTTTGATCAGGTGTGCCGCAGCGCCATTGACACAAATGTCTCCAGAACCCCGTTCACCTTCAATCGTATAGGTTTCAAGCCGCGCCCCGCTGGTATTGCTCACAACCAATACTTTTTCGCCGGGCCACAGTCCCACGGCTTCTAGAAGGTTTGCGTCTATGGTGATACTGCCAACATAATTCAGGTTGGCTTCGGTGACAGTCGCCTTATGTATTTTTGAGCGCATTTGCCAGCGCATAGTCATACCCTGTGGTGGATGTCGGTTGCGTATTGTGCGACTTGTGCATTGATTGTCAACAGTGACGTGGCTCGTGATTACAGTAAACGCAACCGAGGAGACCTTAATCGCGTATCAATCAGTAGATGAAAGACTTTTGCCAATTCACTGTCAATCCAGCGAGAGAATTCAATGCATAAATTTTTGATTATGAGCATTGTTTGCGTTGTCGGCTGCACAAGTACCACTGTAGTTGACGAAATGTCGTCCCGTGAATATGGCTCGACCCCTGAACTGGTGGCGCCAGAGGAGCGTGTTCTTCCTGTTGTTCGTCCCGCCAAGGCGGTGGGTTTTGGTGCACAGAACATACCGACAGCGGCAGAGGGTTGGCGTGTCAATCGCTTTGCCGAGAATCTGCAGCATCCCCGCTGGATCTTGGAATTACCCAATGGCGACGTGCTTGTGGCAGAAACGGATTCACCCGAGGGCAGTGGCGGTTTCTCGGGCTTACAAGGTGTACTGGCGAAAGCGGTGATGCGTTACGCGGGTTCGGGGCTAGGTAGTCCGGATCGCATAGTACTCCTCAGGGATCACAATGGCGATGGCCACGCCGATCTGCAAAAAGTCTTGCTCACTGACCTCAACTCGCCTTTTGGGATGGCTTTTGTGAACGGGTATCTGTACGTGGCTAACACCGATAGCCTAGTGAGATTTCCCTATGACTTGGGCGCCGAGTCGATTAATCCCACTGCCGAGATCCTTGCGCCGCTCCCTGCGCTGCCCTTGAATCATCACTGGACCAAATCGCTTGTTGCCGATTCGGCCGGCAAGTTTTTATACATTGGGGTCGGTAGTAATAGCAATATTGGGGAAAATGGCATTGAAATGGAGATTCAGCGGGCAGCCATTTTGCGGTATGAGCTGGAAACGCAAGTTTTGGATGTCTTCGCGGATGGTTTAAGAAATCCAGTCGGCTTAGCGTGGCATCCAGACACCGGTGCACTATGGACAGTTGTGAACGAGCGTGATGAGCTCGGCGATCAATTAGTACCCGATTACCTGACGCAGGTGAATCTCGGTGATTTTTTTGGCTGGCCCGCTTGGTATATGGGCCAGCGACGTGATCCCAGAGTCGGTGAGGAGTGGCTAGCACATCGGTCAGAGGTGGTGCAGATGCCCGATTATGCAGTCGGTGCACATACCGCCTCGCTGGGTCTCGATTTCTATGATCAGCCACACCCCACACTGAAGGGAGCCGCGATTATAGGTCAGCACGGGTCTTGGAATAGATCGCAGTACGCTGGGTATCAAGTGATTGCGGTACCGTTTGTCGACGGCCAGCCAGCGGGCGCGCCTGAAAAAATGTTAAGCGGGTTTATTGGGGAAGCAGGGCAAGCCCTAGGGCGACCTGTCGGTGTCGAAGTGCTGTCAGATGGTGCTATTCTAATCGCCGACGATGTTGCTGACGGGATCTGGCGGCTGATGCCCGAGGATCCACTTTAAGCTCTTGGCGTTAAATCCTCTGGTGTAAGCGACGGTTTATCCGCGAGTGCATGGGTCGAGATACTTATCCGTGGGATGTTGTTTGGGCGTTAAATTCGATGGGGCTCGATCAGCAACCGTCTACATAACACTCTGCAAATATTTAAAAAGGAGCTTTGCGTGTCAGAGGCAACCCGCTTGGAAAAAGAAGGGATATTCCTACAGAGCAAGTTGAGTACGGCTTGTCGTATCGGGAACAGCCTCTGCCTTATGTTGCTTCTATTGAGTTCTATGAGAGCCCTGGCAGATCCACCTTGGGTCCAGGCAAATGCATCGTACTACGACGCTTTGGCCAAAAATCCTGCGGACGTTGAGCCTTTTTTGCATCCGGACTTTGCCTATCTTACCGCGTATCGAACCTCACTTTCGAAACCTCAGCTTTTGAATTATCTGGAGCGTCATCAGGGCCTTGTCAAAAGCGTCAGTCTAGATCATACGCAGTCATGGAGAGTCGGTGATATGGCGCTTGTGACCGGCTTCGCGACGACGCAGGGGAATGCTGCTCAATTCAACGCAGTTCGCTCCGAATACTGGCATATTTGGTGGTTTCAAGACGGTAAATGGACTTTAAGAGTACGGCAGGCTTCCTTGGATCAGTCGGCTCCGGTCTCGATTAATTGAGCGTTGCGGTGGCTTGGTTTGCACCCACAAAAGTCTCACTAAACGAGTATTGAGCAGAGCAGAGCAGAGGGTCCTCTCCTTGTGTCTACCCTCTGCTCCGCTCCTTTCATGCACTTACTCGGCCTCGGTTTCGGTAGCAACGCCAGCTGCAAAAACCCGCCGAGCAATCAATCTAACAAGTCAAAGCGATCCGCGTTCATCACCTTAACCCACGCCGCGATGAAGTCTTTGACAAACTTCTCATGGTTGTCATCTTGCGCGTACACCTCTGAATACGATCGCAGAATCGAGTTAGAGCCAAACACCAGGTCTGCTCTGGTTGCGGTCCACTTCAGGGCACCTGTCGCTCGCTCACAAATATCGTAAGAGTTGCGACCGGTTGGTTTCCACGCGTAAGCCATATCGGTCAGGTTGATGAAGAAGTCATTGCTCAGGACGCCGACTCGATCGGTGAAAACGCCATGCTGGCTGCCACCGTGGTTGGTGCCGAGTACACGCATACCGCCGACTAAGACCGTCATTTCAGGGGCTGTTAAACCCATCAATTGCGCTCGATCAAGCAGTAACTCTTCGGCGCTGACTGTGTAGTCTTTTTTGACCCAGTTTCTAAATCCATCATGGATAGGCTCTAAGACCTCAAAAGACTCAGGATCGGTCTGTGCTTCAGAGGCATCGCCACGACCTGGTGCAAACGGCACTGTGACAGATACGCCTGCGGCTTCGGCGGCTTGTTCAATACCCACATTACCAGCTAGCACAATGACATCGGCCACACTCACACCAGCGTCTTTGGCGATGCTTTCTAGAACGCTCAATACTCGTGCCAATCGCTCAGGTTCGTTGCCCTCCCAATCTTTCTGTGGCGCCAGACGAATCCGTGCACCATTGGCACCGCCCCGCATGTCTGAGCCACGATAAGTTCGTGCACTGTCCCATGCAGTTGTCACCAAATCACTGATACTCAAACCGCTGGCTTTGATTGTGGTTTTTAGCGAGTCCACATCGTAATCAGCTCGGCCAGCTGGCACGGGATCTTGCCAGATCATATCTTCAGCCGGGACTTCTGGGCCAATGTAGCGCGCCTTAGGACCCATATCGCGGTGTGTGAGCTTGAACCAAGCCTTGGCAAACACTTCTGAAAAATAGTCGGGGTCGTTATAAAAACGCTCAGAGATCTTGCGATATGCCGGATCCTTAACCATCGCCATGTCGGCGTCGGTCATGATGGGGTTTAGGCGAATCGATGGATCTTCGACATCAACTGGCTTATCTTCTTCTTTAATGTTGATGGGTTCCCACTGCCAGGCGCCGGCAGGGCTCTTTTTCAACTCCCAATCATAGGTGAACAGCAAGTAAAAGTAGCCGTTATCCCACTTCGTGGGGTTCGTGGTCCACGCACCTTCCAAACCGCTTGAGACGGCATCGCGACCAACACCTCGGGTCGTTTTATTGAGCCAGCCAAACCCTTGGTCTTCCAGTTCGGCGCCTTCAGGACTCGCGTTGAGCAAATTAACATCACCATTGCCGTGGCACTTGCCCACAGTGTGACCGCCCGCGGTTAATGCCACGGTTTCCTCATCATTCATCGCCATTCGGGCAAAGGTCAAACGAACATCATGAGCGGTGCGCAAAGGATCGGGCTGCCCGCCCACACCTTCTGGATTAACGTAGATCAGACCCATCTGCACAGCGGCCAGCGGGTTCTCGAGAGTTTCACGTTCTTCACCCGCACCATCGTAGCGATTAGCCGCCAACCAATCTTTCTCTGAGCCCCAATAGATGTCCTCTTCGGGCTGCCAGATGTCTTCGCGGCCAAACCCAAAACCCGCAGTCTTCAAACCCATGGATTCATAGGCAACATTACCCGCCAAGATAATGAGGTCCGCCCAGCTCAATGTGTTGCCGTATTTTTTCTTGATTGGCCACAATAAGCGGCGCGCTTTATCCAGATTCACATTGTCAGGCCATGA
>OBPT01000269.1_pt1 | contig 16347 bp, 14 predicted proteins | sample 1534671 | NCBI WGS metagenome assembly OBPT01 (sample SAMEA3275494, study PRJEB22092) | marine metagenome | biome: ENVO:00000447 marine biome; feature: ENVO:00002042 Surface water; material: ENVO:00002010 seawater | collected 2014-06-21T11:00:00+00 | depth 1 m | reverse complement strand
GAAGGTATCGGCGATACCTTGCGCGTGTCCTTGGCAGCAGACCCGGTTGAAGAAATCAAAGTAGGCTTTGATATTCTTAAATCATTACGTATTCGTTCGCGTGGGATTAACTTTATCGCATGTCCGAGTTGTTCTCGCCAAGAATTTGATGTGATCAGTACCGTCAATGCGCTAGAGCAGCGCGTAGAAGATATTTTAACACCGATGGATGTGTCGATTATCGGGTGTGTGGTGAATGGTCCGGGTGAGGCAGAAATCTCTGATTTAGGCTTAACAGGCGCACGTAATATGAGTGGCTTTTACTTAGATGGTAAACGTCAGCGTGAACGCTTGTCGAATGATGATTTAGTCAATCAGTTAGAACAAAGGATCAGAGCGAAAGCGGCGCAATTAGATCCACAAAAACGCATTGCAATCCAAGAAGTCGATTCTTAATAATTTATTGACTATACGAACCAACATAAAGCCCCTATAATATGGGGCTTTGTTATTTGTGCTTAGAATTTAGCGATTTTGGGTGCGAACTTTGAATTTGATAGTGAGACATTTCTGTGGCAAAAACCATTCAAGCAATTCGCGGCATGAACGATTGTTTACCTGAACAAACAGGTATTTGGCAATACGTTGAGGATATTTTACGCACGACAGTCGCGCAGTACGGCTATCAAGAGATCCGTATGCCGATCGTTGAAAGCACCGAGTTGTTTAAACGTTCGATAGGTGAAGTCACGGATATTGTCGAAAAAGAAATGTATACCTTCGCCGATCGCAATGGTGATTCGTTGACTTTACGTCCGGAAGGAACAGCCAGTGCCGTTCGCGCAGGCAATCAACATGGGTTAATTTATAACCAACAGCAGCGTTTGTGGTACATGGGACCGATGTTCCGTCATGAACGTCCACAAAAAGGTCGTTATCGTCAGTTCCACCAATTTGGTGTCGAAACTTATGGTTTAGCGGGGCCTGATATTGATGCTGAAGTGATTAGCTTAAGTGCGCGTTTATGGAAAGCATTTGGGATCAGTAAACATGTCACGTTAGAAGTGAATTCATTAGGCTCGAACGCGGCTCGTGCTGTTTACAAAACTAAGTTGATTGCTTTTTTAATTGAGCATGAAGCACAGTTGGATGAAGATTCAAAACGTCGCATGCACACCAATCCTTTACGTGTTTTAGATTCAAAAAATCAAGATGTCCAAGCGTTATTAGAAAATGCCCCTAAGTTACAAGATCATTTAGATCCTGAAAGTGCTAAACATTTTGCACAATTATGTGAACGATTAGACCACTTAGGTATCTCATACCGAGTTAATCCAAAATTAGTGCGTGGTTTGGATTATTACAATGCCACGGTATTCGAGTGGGTTACTGATACATTAGGTGCGCAAGGGACAATTTGTGCCGGCGGTCGTTATGATGGGTTAGTCGAGCAGTTGGGTGGTAAAACAGCACCAGCGGTTGGCTTTGCATTAGGACTTGAGCGTTTGGTATTAATGCTAACAGAGTTATCACTTACGGATGCCGTTCCTGCACCGGTTGATGTGTATATTACCGCTTTGAGTGAAGATGCGTTATTATATGCACAGACGACAGCAGAACGACTAAGAGACGAGACTCGTTTACGCGTGCAAATGCACTGTGGTGGCGGGAATATGAAAAAACAATTAAAACGAGCTGACACAGCGCAAGCGAAAGTAGCATTGTTGATTGGTACAGATGAAGTCCAACAACAGCAAGTGACAGTCAAATATTTAGGTGGCGAGGCCGAGCAAGTGACAGTGGCATTGTCAGCGTTGAGCACAGCGCTCAATACATTTTTTAACCCTTAATCGACGGTATTTATTAATACCGCTAAAGAAGTAGGAATATCCATGGAACAGTTCGCAACAGAAGAACAACAAGTTGAAGCGATTAAAAAGTTTTGGAAAGATAACGGCAGTGCCATCGTGATTGGTGCTGTATTAGGTTTAGGTGGTTTATGGAGCTGGCGTTACTATAACGACACTCAAGTCGCGGCCAAAGAAACTGCGTCTGCGCAATATCAAACCTTAGTAACGTCATTATCAGAAGATAACGCCATTGAGAATGCTAAGGCATTCATTACTGCTCAAGGGACCACAGGCTATGCGCCATTAGCGGGCTTTATAGCTGCGCAAACGGCAGTTGAAAAAGGTGATTTTGTTACTGCAGTGACACAATTGCAGCAAGTTTCAACGTTAACGACTGACCCGATTTTGTTGACGGTTGCAAATTTACGTTTAGCGCGTGTGCAGTTTGCTACTTTAGATTATAGCGCGGCGTTAGCCAGTTTAGCTAAAGTTCAAAATACCGCTTATACTGCTGAAAAAGAAGCATTACGTGGTGATATATTGGTCGCTCAGGGTGATTTTGCACAAGCACAGAATGCATATACGGCTTCTATCGCGGCGAAAGAAGACCGTTCAGTACAAATTCGATTAGATAATATTCCAGCGCTGATGGACAGTGCTGCCAACTCGACTGGAAACTAATTTATGATGTTTGCTTCACGTACCAAATTACTCAGCGCGCTATTGTGTCTAATGATACTCTCTGGTTGTGAAAGTGTCACCGATTGGTTTGAAGATGACGAAGTGCTTGAAATTCGTAATCTTGCGCCGATTGAAAATAAAGTCAATTTGAATGTGCTATGGGAGCGCGAAGTCGGTAATGGCATTGGCGACTATTTTTCTCGCTTACAACCACAAGTGTCAGGCGACAAGGTATTTGCTGCGGATAGACAAGGTCTAGTCGTTGCATACAATTTGGTGGGCGAAAAAATCTGGCAACAACGTATCAATACTGGCGGAAGTTTCTTTTCTGCTGGCACCTCAGCGAAGCTTGCTGGTGGATTAGCCGTTAGTGCTGAGCATGTTTATGTTGGTTCTGAAGATGGCCGTTTACTTGGCTTAAATCAAGAGACGGGAGCGATTGATTTTGATATCAAGGTTCCTGGTGAGATCATTGCAACACCGTCAATTGGTGATGGTATGATTGTAGTCAATACAACAGCTGGACGCTTAATTGCGTATGATTTAGTTACCGGTAAACAAATATGGATCCATGAATCTGATGTCCCGCCTTTGTCGTTGCGTGGCACTTCTGCTCCGCTAGTCGCAAATGGAGGAGTCTTAGTTGGTACTGCTGCGGGAAAATTACAAGTTAATATTGCTGATTCAGGTCTAGTTGCGTGGGAAGCCACAGTGACAACTCCTTCAGGGGCAACCGAGTTAGAACGTATTATTGATGTTGACACACAGCCGGTTATAGTCGGCGCGAACGTTTATATTGTATCATTTAACGGCGCATTAACGGCCATTGAATTACGTACAGGTCGCGTGATTTGGAAACGTGAATATGCGAGTTTCCGTAATTTAGCGATTGCGGGTAATCGCATTATTGTCTCAGATGTATCTGGCAATGTGTTCGCGTTAGATGTGCGTAACGGCGTTGAAATGTGGTCACAATCAACATTTAAAGGCCGAGATATTACATCTGCGGTACTATTTAATGGCTTTATCGCGATAGGGGATAACTTTGGTTCGGTGCATTTAATTGACCCAACTGATGGTACACTCGCTGCGCGACTTAAATTAGGTAATGACAAGGATAAGCGTTTTTATGCGCCAGGCGTCGTTACAAACAACACTTTGTTTATGCAAAATGCTCAAGGTACTTTATTTGCGCTGGGTACTGAATAACTCCGCGCAAATTACTTTATTAAGGTAACACCATGCTTCCGGTCTTGGCCCTTGTGGGTCGTCCAAATGTAGGTAAGTCTACATTATTTAATCGTTTAACGAACTCTCGAGATGCACTCGTCGCTGATTTTCCAGGCCTCACACGAGATCGTAAATACGGTACTGCTAAATTTGAAGAGCGCCAGTTTATCGTCATTGATACCGGTGGTATTACTGGTGATGAAGCTGGTATTGATGCTGAAATGGCAAACCAATCCCTCCTCGCGGTTGATGAAGCCGATGTGGTGATTTTCTTGGTGGATGCGCGCGCCGGATTGACTGCTGCGGATCGTGGCATTGCTGAGTACTTACGTAAACAACAAAAAACCGTGCACGTCGTTGCTAACAAAGTCGATGGCATTGATGGCGATAGTGAAAGTGCCGATTTTTATACGTTGGGTATGGGCGATGTACAACAGATTGCGGCAGCACATGGTCGTGGTATTGCGCAGTTGTTAGATTTGACTCTGGAGCCGCTCGAAGCCGATTTCCCAGATATGATTGCTGTGGAGCCTGTGCGTAACGATGATGATGCCGATGCAGATAAGCAATTAGAATGGTTACAAAATCAACCGATTAAACTGGCTATTGTTGGTAAACCGAATGTAGGTAAATCCACCTTAACTAACCGTATATTAGGTGAAGAACGGGTTGTGGTGTTTGATGAGCCTGGTACGACTCGAGATAGTATTTTCATTCCGATGGAACGTGATGGTCGCGAATATATTTTAATTGATACTGCCGGTGTTCGTCGCCGTAAAAATATCAATGAGGCAATCGAGAAATTCTCTATTGTTAAAACCTTACAAGCCATTGAAGAAGCCAATGTTGTGTTGTTGGTCATCGATGCACGTGAAGGGATAACGGATCAAGATCTAAGTTTACTTGGCTTTGTATTGAACGCGGGGCGTTCATTAGTTATTTCCGTCAACAAATGGGATGGTCTTGAAAGTCATGTCAAAGAAGATATAAAACGTGAATTAGATCGTCGTTTAGGATTTGTCGATTTTGCTCGCTTGCACTTTATTTCAGCTTTGCACGGCACGGGTGTTGGTCACTTGTTTGAATCGGTGCAAGAAGCCTATGCATCAGCCACACGACGCATCAACACCTCTATGTTGACGCGTATTATGGAAATGGCACAAGCAGACCATAATCCCCCATTGATTCGTTCTCGTCGCGTTAAGATGAAGTATGCGCATGCTGGGGGCTATAATCCGCCTGTGATTGTGATCCACGGTAACCAAGTTGAAGATTTACCTGATTCATACAAGCGCTACTTAATGAACTACTATCGCAAAGCATTAAAAGTGATGGGTACGCCGATTAAAATTGAATTTAAAGGTGGGTCTAATCCATTTGAAGGTAAGAAAAATACGTTATCGATATCACAGCAACGTCAGCGCAAACGCATGATGTCGATGCATAAAAAGAAATAATTTGAGTCAAAATAAAGGGGGTCAGATCCGATTTAATTAATTTGGATCTGACCCCCTTTTTTATTATTTTGATTTAGCTAATGGCGCAACATATTCACGTGAACGGGGACCAGGAAGCAAACCATTGATGCTGTCTTTCGAGAGTAAGCGATTCGCTGAGATTGCCGCAATGTTAAATCCAGAATCAGACACCGTTTCAACAATCTGATTCACTGCTGCAATAACTAACATACCAATTAAACCACCACTATTATTGTTACTACGAGTTTCAGCACTAGACGCCGTCGCACTTTTTTGCCACAACACATTTCCAGTCTTAAGATCAACTAAACGAGCGGATATTGATACAACTGTATCGCTTGATATGATGATGTAACTGGTACCGTATTCATGTATATCTAAATACAAGGCCGTATCAGCACCAAATATTTCATGCAATTTTTCTTTAGGTAATGCATGTATATCATTAGCGACTGTTAAACCATTATTACGAAAAGTCTGTTCTACAAGTGCGACCGGTAACGTATAAAACCCCGCTTCAGAGATAGGCGCAATGACTTGTGCCATGACACTGTATGGTGCAAGCACTTCAGTGGTATTATTAATAGGTGGCAATACCAATATGGATAACGGATCTGCCTGCCTAAATTCAGTGTAATTGAAGCTAGATACCTTAGTATTAGCGCAACCAAACATGACGACTGACACCAATAAAACAACAGATAATTTAAAAAATTTCATGGTTACCCCTTATGCTTAGCAAGTAAAAAATCAATAAACTGGCTAGATTCAGGGAACAGTGTTTTTTCTTGTCTGAAGTGGAATTCACCTTCCGTTGGATTACCACTCTCAAAATACAACATACCCAAATGAGCATGGACACCTGGAGCTACATGTTGATCATTGTCGGTAGATTTTGCGATCACGAGCACCATTTTCTCAATTTGCTCTGCGGTACTTGTTTCATCGGATTTAAAAAATTGGTAAACCGTCGTAGGGTAATCACCATAATAGTAAAGTGGAGGCGGTGCAGTTGCACCACAGCCAGCAAGTAGCAGCACAAGGGAAGCTGATAACAACTTAATTGTCATGTTTGAGCTCCTTGCTCTATGGACGCCAAGCGCCACTTTCTATGCCATCAACAAGGTTATTAACCGCTTCACGTAAGGCTAAATCCAGCACTTTGCCATTAAGTGTTGAGTCATAGCCAGCCGTACTGCCAAAACCAATGACTTCTCGTTCAGATAAGCTATATTCACCGGCACCTTGTGAAGTAAACACTAATTCAGAAGTGGTGACATCGACAATATTAATGGTAACTTTAGCGTATGCAATTTGCGATTTACCTTTACCTAAAATCCCAAAAAACTGTTTGTCACCGATATTCTTACGCCCAAACTCAGTTACATCTCCAGTGATAATATAGCGAGCACCAGATAGAGTTTGCGCAGTACCGGCAAGCTGAGCTTCATTTTGTAGCATATTCATGTTGTCTCTGTCTAAGACGACAAAGCGGTTTGTTTGTTGCAAATGACTCATGATTGAGGTTTTTGCTTGGCTACCTAAACGGTCACTACCATTAGAAAAAATACCATTTTGAAAACTTGAACGATTCACAAACTGACCGACAGCTAGTTTACTTTTGGTACCTGAGTAATCGGATTGATAGCTATTGACTTTCGGGGTGTCAATAACGGTGGAGGTTGTTGTTGCACAACCGGCTAAGGATAATGCTATAGCTAAAGCCGAAACAGAGATAATACGGGCAGATAATTTCACGACAATTCCTTGTAAATTAATAAATTTGGTACGTTCAAACAATAGCAAATAAAGAGGGTCAGATCCAAATAAGTTCAAGTTAAACCCGCATTTAGTCCAGTATCTTTGTAATAAAATATGTCTATTCTGTATATTTTGATGAAGGAGTATAATAATGCCTAGAAAACCACGTGTTTCAATAATTGGTGTTGCAGAACATATCATCCAAAGAGGTAATAATCGGCAAGTGATTTTTGCACATGATAGCGATATGAAAGCTTATATAGCATGGTTGAAAGAATACGCCGAAAAATTTGATGTTGATGTACATGCATGGGTGCTAATGACGAATCATGTACATCTACTGTGCACACCAAACTCAAGTTCAGCCGTGTCTTCGATGATGCAGTCTTTGGGGCGCAAATATGTGCAATATTTTAATCGTCGGTATGAACGGTCTGGCACACTGTGGGAGGGAAGATTTCGCTCGTCGTTGGTGCAAAGTGAAAAATATCTGCTGCAGGTGTATCAATATATAGAGTTGAACCCTGTCAGGGCTGGTATGGTTAATGACCCGAGTGACTACAGTTGGTCGAGTTATCAAATTAATGCATTAGGCAAACACAGTCAGTTAATGACATATCATCCATTGTATCTATCATTGGGCAATAATGATTTTGTGACTCAAGTCGAATTACTCACTGGTCGAAATTTACAAGAGGGGCAACGGGGACGGCCTAGACGATTCCAATAACAACTATAATTTGTGATGAAAAGAATTTGGATCTGACCCTATTTATCCGTATTATCAAACTATAATTACAATAAAAAATATGGATACCCCTATGTCTGAATCTAATCAACCCCATTCGTCACCTTACCCACATATGTTAGCACCACTTGATTTGGGGTTTACGACTCTTAAAAACCGTGTATTGATGGGCTCAATGCATGTTGGTTTAGAAGAAGAAAAAGGGGGATTTGCCAAATTAGCTGCTTTTTATGCTGCTCGAGCTAAGGGGGGAGTAGGTTTGATTGTTACCGGCGGGATCAGTCCCAATATAGCCGGTTGGGTGGCACCGTTTGCTGGACGCATGAGTAGTTCACGTCATGCCAAAAAACATCAAGTGATCACCGATGCGGTTCACGCCGAAGGTGGTAAAATTTGCATGCAGATTTTGCACTCAGGTCGCTATGGTTATCATCCGTTAAACGTCTCAGCATCAGCTGTTAAATCACCCATTACACCATTTAAACCCAAGTCTTTATCGACACGTGGAGTATATAAAACTATCAATGATTACGCTCAATGTGCCGTTTACGCGCAATCAGCAGGGTATGATGGCGTGGAAATAATGGGCAGTGAAGGGTACTTAATAAATCAGTTTTTTTGTGAACGGACTAATTTCCGAGATGATGAATTTGGTGGTAGCTTAGAAAATCGTGCGCGTTTGGCGATTGAAACCGTCACACAAACCCGCGCAGAAGTAGGGCCTAATTTCATCATCATTTATCGCTTGTCGATGCTCGATTTAGTGGAAGGTGGTGCGCCATGGGATGAAGTGGTATATCTAGCTAAGGCAATTGAAGCGGCAGGCGCAACACTCATTAACACTGGCATCGGTTGGCATGAATCACGTGTGCCTACGATTGCAACCTCGGTACCGCGTGCCGCATTTACCTGGATCACCCAGCGCATGAAATCCGAAGTCACTATCCCGCTGATTACTACCAACCGTATCAATACCCCAGAGGTGGCTGAGCAAGTGTTAGCTGATGGACATGCTGATATGGTATCGATGGCACGACCCTTTTTGGCCGATCCTGATTTTGTGGCCAAAGCAATGCGCAATCGTTCAGACCAAATCAACACCTGTATAGCGTGTAATCAAGCATGTCTCGATCATGCTTTTGAACAAAAGCGCGCGAGTTGCTTAGTCAATCCACAAGCCTGTTATGAAACTGAGTTGATTTTTAAAACCGTAGGACAAGCCAAAAAACTCGCTGTGATTGGTGCTGGTCCTGCTGGCTTAGCTTTTGCCACTTATGCTGCTAAGCGAGGGCATGATGTACATTTGTACGAGCAATCAAGCGCAATAGGCGGACAGTTTAATTACGCCAAACAAGTCCCAGGCAAAGAAGAGTTTTATGAAACCTTACGCTATTACGCTCGGATGATTGAGGTGTTAGGTGTGCAGTTACATCTCAATACACGCGTTGATGCCAAAGCAATTGCTGGACAAGGTTTTGCTGAAGTAATTATGGCAACTGGAATTAAGCCACGTGACTTAACGATCCCAGGACACGATCATACTAAGGTGATGAGTTATATTGACGTTTTACGTGACCATAAACCAGTGGGGCAAAAAGTCGCGGTCATTGGGGCGGGGGGGATAGGCTTTGATGTGTCGGAGTATTTGGTCGAACATGAAAACCTAACGACTAATCTAGAGAAATGGTTAACTCATTGGGGGATTGATAAAAACTATACTACGCCAGGCTCACTGACTGAAAAACATATTACACCGACGACGCGCGAAGTATATTTACTGCAACGTAAAACCTCTAAAGTCGGTAAAGGCTTAGGTAAAACGACAGGCTGGATCCACCGTACTTCGCTAGCACATCACCAGGTAAAAATGATGAGCGGTGTCAGCTATGAAAAAATCGATGATGCGGGTTTACACATTATGGTCGGCGATGAGTACCAAATTTTAGATGTAGATCATGTGATTGTCTGTGCTGGTCAAGAACCGTTACGGGAATTAGAAACGCAGCTTCAAGCATTAAGTATACCGCTACATATTATTGGCGGGGCATATGAGGCGGGTGAATTAGATGCGAAACGCGCGATCCGTCAAGGCGCTGAATTAGCGGCGAAGATTTAACGCACTGTGATCCGTTATAAAATACACGTTGATAAAAATGCGCCTCGATAAATTTATTTGCCAGAGCACGGAGTTATCAAAAGCAGATGTAACCGAGCAGCTTCTTGCTGGTTACGTTTGTGTTAACGGTGAGATAAAGACTGATGGCTCGACACAAGTTCATGAAAACAATACGATTATGCTTAATGGAAAAGTATTAACTCCTCGTGCGTTTCGCTACATCATGTTACACAAACCACCCGGTACGATCTGCTCCAATGTAGATGAACATTATCCTTCAGTGTTTAATTATGTAGATATTGATTATCCCAGTGATTTGCATATTGTGGGGCGTTTGGATGCGGATACAACCGGCTTAGTATTAATTACCGATGATGGGCGCTGGTCTTATGGGGTAACGCATCCTGATAAACATTGCCCTAAAGTTTACCGAGTTGGCTTGTCTCGTCCTATAGCCTGCGATGTTGCAGAAAAATTTAAAACAGGTATCGCCTTGCAAGGTGAAGCACAATTAACGTTGCCGGCGTCATTAACCGAACTTTCCCCTCAAGAAGTGCTACTAACCATCACCCAAGGTAAGTTTCATCAGGTCAAACGAATGTTCGCTGCCGTCGGTAATCGTGTTGTGTCATTGCACCGTGAATCTATCGGACCGCTACAATTGAATATTGCAGAAGGGCATTGGCGTTACTTGACCGAAACGGAAGTGCAAGCACTACAAACCACACCACCCCTTTCCACTACATCCTCTTTTACTACACCACCTTACTCGTAATTTCCCCATTGGCTAATTTGGTTTTCAGTATATCACCCGATTGCACATCTTGAGGATCCATCACCACCTTATCACCCACAAAACTAATACTATAGCCGCGCGATAATGTGGCTAATGGGCTAACCGAATTAAGAATGCCGGTAACACGGGCAAAGCGTTGTTGTTGGTATTGTAATTGGCTATCCATTGCTTTAGTTAGCCGCTGCGCCAAGGATTGAGACTGTTGCTGAGCGCTTGCCACCTGATGCACCGGTGAAACACGTTGCAGGCGATGAGCCAGAGACTGGTGACGCTGCTGGCTGCGGTGTAAGCGATTACGCACCGCATGTTGTAACTGGATAGTCAGTTGATCAACGCGCTGTGTTTGTTGTTCTAGACGGTGTTGCGGGTGATTTTGTTGTAAACGCCCAGCGACTAACTGATGTTGGTAATTCAGTTGCTTCATCTTACCCGTCATAGCGCTGTGTAAGCGTTGTTGCAAATTGGCAATGGAGGCTACGATTTCACTTAAATCATTACTGACAAATTCAGCCGCTTGTGAAGGCGTTGCTGCACGTATATCAGCGACAAAATCGGCAATAGTGACATCCACTTCATGACCCACAGCGCTAACAATCGGTAGTTGCGAACTAAAGATAGCACGGGCGACAATTTCTTCATTAAAACACCATAAGTCTTCTAATGAACCACCACCACGGCCAACGATCAACACATCGACTTCGCGACGCCGGTTAGCGATAAATATCGCATTGACGATTTGTTCTGCTGCACCGCCGCCTTGTACCTGACTTGGATACACAATGACATTAATCATCGGGTTACGACGTTTTAAAACCGTTAATATGTCGTGTAAGGCCGCACCCGAAGCAGAGGTAACGATACCGACAGTATTGATGTGGCTTGGGATCGCTTGTTTAGTTTGAGTCGCAAACAAACCTTCTTGCTGTAATCGATTTTTGAGTAATTCGTATTGTTGCTTTAATGCACCTTCACCATCAAATTCTAAATGTTCAACAATGATTTGATAATCGCCTCGCGGTTCATATAAACCCACGTTTGCGCGAACCAATACACTATCGCCTTCTTTAGGACGTTGTTTTACGCGACCATTGGCACCTTTAAACATGGCTGCTTTGACTTGAGCATTGCGGTCTTTTAGGGTGAAATACCAATGTCCTGATGATGCTGCCACAAAATTAGATATTTCAGCACTGATCCATACTTGGCCAATTTGCGTTTTGAGCAAGCTGCCAACCATTTGATTTAGTTTACCCACACTTAAAATATTGCGTTGGGTTGTTGCTGATGCCGAAGTTCGTGTCGAAGAAGTTGAATACATTAAAAAAGAATTTCCCACTTTACTAAAATTTAGTTTACCTTAAACCCAAAAACCACTACAATCACACCGCAATTAATACCTGATACCAAACTGATACAGAAGGTTACTTGCATGTTACGAATTGCTCAAGAAGCACTCACATTTGACGATGTTTTAATCGTTCCTGGACACTCTCAAGTGCTCCCTCACACCGCACAGTTAAACACGCGTTTAACTCGTAAAGTGAATCTTAACATCCCACTTATTTCTGCCGCTATGGATACGGTATCAGAAGCACGTCTGGCTATTGCGCTGGCGCAAGAAGGCGGCATTGGTTTTATTCACAAAAATATGTCTGCAGAGCAACAAGCAGAACATGTTCGCCAAGTTAAAAAATACGAATCAGGTGTTGTTTCAGACCCTGTGACTGTTCGTTCTTCCGCTACTATAGGACAAGTGAACGAGTTAAGCCAGCGCTTAGGTTATTCTGGTTTTCCGGTGACCGATGATGAAAATAATCTAATTGGTATTGTTACGGGGCGTGATTTACGTTTTGAAACTCACCTCGATGCGTCAATTGAAACTGTGATGACTCCAAAAGAGCGTCTAGTGACGGTTAAATCAGGTGCACCTTCAGAGATCGTTCTCGAATTAATGCACGAACACCGTATTGAAAAAATCTTAGTCGTGGATGATGCCTTTAAACTACATGGTTTGATTACAGTCAAAGATTTCCAAAAAGCAGAAAATAAACCCAATGCATGTAAAGATGATTTAGGTCGTTTACGTGTAGGTGCAGCTGTAAGCGTCGGAGCAGGTACTGATGAGCGAATCGCTGCATTAGTTGAAGCTGGCGTAGATGTATTATTGATTGACACTTCGCATGGTCATTCTCAAGGGGTTATAGACCGCGTTGCTAAAGTGCGCGCAGATTATCCAGATTTACAATTAATTGCAGGTAACGTGGCAACCGGTGCAGGTGCTAAAGCACTGGCCGATGCCGGTGTTGATGCGGTGAAAGTGGGTATTGGCCCCGGTTCAATTTGTACGACTCGTATAGTGACAGGTTGTGGTGTGCCACAAATTACAGCTATCTCTGATGCCGTGGATGCATTAGTCGGCACTGATATTCCAGTCATTGCTGATGGCGGTATCCGTTTTTCTGGTGATATTGTTAAAGCATTAGTGGCTGGCGCAAGCTGTGTCATGGTTGGTTCAATGCTTGCTGGTACTGAAGAAGCACCTGGCGATGTTGAATTATATCAAGGTCGTTATTACAAATCTTATCGCGGCATGGGTTCATTAGGTGCGATGGATCAAAGTAATGGCTCGTCAGATCGATATTTCCAAGATAGCAAAAGTGCAGAAAAATTAGTACCAGAAGGAATTGAAGGTCGCGTTGCTTATAAAGGTCCAATCACGAATATCATTCACCAACAAATGGGCGGATTACGTTCAGCAATGGGACTAACAGGTTGCGAGACAATTGTAGAATTAAATACAAAACCAGAATTCGTAAAAATAACGGCAGCAGGGATGGGCGAGTCGCACGTACACGATGTGAGTATTACTAAAGAGGCGCCAAATTACCGTTTAGGGTAATTATCTGCGTGATTTATTCAGGCTAGCTAGATGCTAGCCTGTTTTGTTTATCCATACACCTAATTCATAGAGACCTATCCATGACTGCAAATATTCATTCTCAAAAGATCCTAATTCTTGATTTCGGTTCACAATACACTCAGCTAATCGCTCGTCGTATTCGTGAAATTGGTGTCTACTGCGAATTATGGGCATGGGATGTGACTGAACAACAAATTCGTGATTTCTGCCCAGACGGCATTATCTTGTCAGGTGGTCCTGAATCGGTCACTGAAGCTGGTTCGCCACGTGCACCACAATATGTATTTAATGCCGGTGTACCCGTATTAGGTATCTGTTATGGCATGCAAACAATGGCACAACAACTTGGTGGAGCAGTACAAGGCTCTAATATGCGTGAGTTTGGTTATGCGCAAGTTGAGTCTATCACCCCTAATGCACTATTCGATAAAATTGAAGATCACATAGGTACTAACGGCAACGCTTTACTCGATGTGTGGATGAGTCATGGTGACAAGGTATCTGCTATTCCTGATGGGTTTGTTAAAGTCGCTCAAACTGATAGCTGTCCGTTTGCAGGTATGGTTAATGAAGCGAAGCAATTTTACGGTGTGCAATTTCACCCAGAAGTCACGCACACTCGCCAAGGTGAGAGATTACTATCAAACTTTGCACTAAATATCTGTGGTTTACAAAAGCTATGGACACCTGATGCCATCATTGAAGATGCGATTGCACGCATTAAAGAAAAAGTCGGTGATGATGAAGTTATTCTTGGCTTATCAGGTGGCGTAGATTCATCTGTTGTAGCCATGCTAATCCATCGTGCAATTGGTCCAAAACTAACCTGTGTATTTGTTGATAATGGTTTGTTACGTCTCAATGAAGGCCAACAAGTCATGGATATGTTTGGTGATCATTTTGGCTTAAATATCATTAAAGTTGATGCCGAAGCGCGATTTTTAAACGCATTGGCTGGCGAGTCGGATCCAGAAGCTAAGCGTAAGATCATTGGTCATGAGTTTGTCCATGTATTTGATGAACAGTCTAAGTTGCTTGATAATGCAAAATGGTTAGCACAAGGCACTATTTACCCAGACGTGATTGAATCAGCCGGTTCTGCCACTGGTAAAGCGCATGTCATTAAATCTCACCATAATGTTGGCGGCTTGCCAGAAGATATGGAAATGGGTTTGGTTGAGCCGTTGCGCGAATTATTTAAAGATGAAGTACGCAAGATTGGTTTAGAACTAGGTTTACCTTACGATATGCTATATCGCCATCCTTTTCCTGGTCCAGGTCTAGGTGTACGCGTATTAGGTGAAATCAAAAAAGAATATTGTGATTTATTACGCCGTGCTGACGCGATTTTCATTGAAGAGTTACATTCTGCTGATCTTTATCACAAAGTAAGCCAAGCCTTTACGGTATTTTTACCTGTGCGCTCTGTCGGCGTGATGGGTGATGCGCGTAAATACGATTGGGTAGTATCATTACGTGCTGTTGAAACGATTGATTTTATGACTGCACATTGGGCGCATTTACCGTATGATTTCTTAGGTAAAGTGTCAAACCGAATCATTAATGAAGTCGACGGTATTAGCCGTGTTGTTTATGATATTTCGGGCAAACCACCTGCAACTATTGAGTGGGAATAACTAGTATTGTGTAAGTCATTAATGATATTAAATTGATGGCTTACACATTATTTCACAACTCATTTATCAAGTAATAACTGCAGCACAATGGCGTGTAACACTGATTTAAATATTGTTTTTAATACTCGCGCATTGCTCAAGTTCAAGTTTCAATGACTCTAGTCTTCGGTGATAAATTTTACATATCAGCCTAGTCTTCCATTGGTACTTATCGTCCCGTTTTGTCAAATTAGGCTTATAAATCTTTTTCATAGGCTCTAACGTTAAATTAATATTAAAATGAGCGTTGATTAGTTGAATACATCCCTGTGCATTATGGATAAATGAATAATCTTTAAACAATAAGCAATTTCCGCGGTTTCGTTTGAAGTGATTGAGTAAATAGGTATTGTAGTTGATCCAAGCTTGCGCAGCTAACCAAGGTTTCTGTTTAATCTCTTTATCAGTACCTCTGCGAATTAAGGAATCGATAACTTGGCGATAGTCTCTGTAAAGCAGTATGTGCTTCGCATCAGAAAATAATTCAGTCAATGGCTGAAGAAACAAGCAGTTCCTGGGATCTTTGTACGCAAAAATAGGCCCAGAATTTGTTAATAAATCGACCTCTTTAAGTAAGGTTTGCTTGGCTGCATCGGTATATGTAGTTTGTATAGGACAAGTAAATAGATTGTGTTTTTGCTCATTTATCAATTGCTGATGAAGTGAGACAATTGTTTTATTTTCAAAATAGCCATCAAGATTGTCTGTAAATGCTTGCAAAAGATTTTCACCTAAAGCGACACCACATAGTTGTAAGTACTGAGTAATTAAAGACGTAGATGAGCGATGCATGCCGCTGATGATTATGAACTGTTGATTCATCTCAATTCCACTTGGTTGTTACAGGATTAACCGTTTTATTCTAAAACTACAATGTTAAATTATCTTCATATAATACTTACAAATTTGATTAACCCAACACATTAAATGCATTAGTTTGTATTTAATCTTTAAACATTTGATCTATATCTATTAAGTTGACTGTGAGCAAATCCTCTACCTTGTTATCGTAATCAGTTTGTTTTTAGTATTTGGATTTTGATTTATCTTTTGGTAATGACGATTATGCCGCCTACTTACAATATGCCCAAGCTGAAAATGATGATAAATGG
>OBPT01000268.1_pt1 | contig 16407 bp, 14 predicted proteins | sample 1534671 | NCBI WGS metagenome assembly OBPT01 (sample SAMEA3275494, study PRJEB22092) | marine metagenome | biome: ENVO:00000447 marine biome; feature: ENVO:00002042 Surface water; material: ENVO:00002010 seawater | collected 2014-06-21T11:00:00+00 | depth 1 m | reverse complement strand
GAAGCAGCTCCAAAAGCTGAGGCAGCTCCAAAAGCTGAAGCAGCTCCAAAAGCTGAGGCAGCTCCAAAAGCTGAGGCAGCTCCAAAAGCTGAGGCAGCTCCAGCAGATGACTTAAACAGCAAGACTGTTGCTGAATTAAAAAAAATGGCTACTGCAAAAGGTGTAGAAGGTATTTCTAGTATGAAGAAAGCAGATTTAGTAGCTGCATTAAGTTAATATAAAGTAAATCAAAATAACATGGCAAATATTACTGCTGCAGAAGTAAACAAATTAAGACAAACTACCGGTGCCGGTATGATGGACTGTAAGAAAGCCTTAGTGGAAGCTGAGGGTAACTTTGATACAGCTATTGAAATATTACGCAAAAAAGGACAAAAAGTAGCTGCCAATAGAGCAGACAGAGATTCTAGTGAAGGTGCTGCAATTGCAGTGTTAAATTCAGACAATACACAAGGAGTTGCCATTTCTTTAAATTGCGAAACTGACTTCGTTGCTAAAAATGATTCTTTTGTAGCCTTGGCTACAGAATTGGCTTCTTTAGCCCTGAATTTTGACACCAAAGAAGCTTTCTTAGGAGCTGATTTCAAAGGAATGTCTGTTCAAGAAAAATTGACTGAGCAAACTGGTGTTATTGGTGAAAAAATAGAAATTGGCGGATTTGAGAAATTAAGTGCTGCATTCGTAGGAAGCTACATTCACGCAGGAAACAAAATTGCTACTTTAGTAGGTTTGTCTGCTGCACCAGCCGGAGCAGATGTGATCGCTAGAGATGTGGCTATGCAGGCTGCTGCAATGAATCCAGTTGCTTTAAATGAAAGTGGTGTAGACCAATCCATTATTGACAAAGAAATTGAAATTGCAAAAGACCAATTGCGTCAAGAAGGTAAACCAGAGGCTATGTTAGACAATATTGCCAAAGGAAAAATCACTAGATTTATGAAAGACAATACTTTAGTCAATCAAGAATTTATTAAAGATTCTAAAATGAGTGTAGCGCAGTATGTAAAAACTGCAGACGCAACTCTTGAAGTAGTTTCTTTTGCTCGTGTAGCATTAGGATAATCCCTACTCAAATAACATTAAAAAAACCCGCGTTCTTCGAACGCGGGTTTTTTTTTGAATGTCATTACACACATAATCGCTATGCCTAAATAAATTTGATTATTTTTGTGAAAAGAAATTCCCCTAAAAAATGCCATACAAAAGAATTTTACTGAAATTAAGCGGAGAAGCCCTCATGGGAGATAGGCAATACGGAATAGATCCAAAGCGTATTGCAGATTACGCTCAAGAGATCAAAGCGGTTGTAGAAAAGGGCATTGAAGTGGCCATTGTTATTGGCGGAGGTAATATTTTTAGAGGTTTGGCAGCAGCCAGCAACGGGATGGATCGGGTTCAAGGAGACCATATGGGTATGCTTGCCACTGTCATAAACGGACTGGCCTTACAAAGTGCTTTAGAAGAAATAGCCGTTCAAACACGCCTGCAATCTGCCATTCAGATTAATGAAGTAGCGGAGCCTTTTATTAGAAGACGCGCTATGAGACACCTAGAAAAAGGTCGTGTAGTTATTTTTGGTGGAGGTACTGGAAATCCATATTTCACCACAGATTCTGCAGCAGTGCTTAGGGCTATAGAGATAGAAGCAGACGTTATTATCAAAGGAACACGGGTAGATGGCATTTACACTGCAGACCCAGAAAAAGATGCTAATGCCACTAAATTTGACAATATTTCTTTTAATGAAGTACTGTCAAAAGGGCTGAAAGTAATGGACACCACTGCGTTTACTTTAAGTCAGGAAAATGAACTTCCTATCATTGTATTTGACATGAATAAGAAAGGAAACCTTTTAAAGATTGTTTCTGGAGAAGCTATAGGAACAGTTGTAAACTTATAAAAACATCGTTTTAAAGATGAATGAAGAAGTAGATTTTATATTAGACAGCGCTAAAGAAAACATGGACAGAGCCATGGCGCATTTAGAAAAATCATTTGCAAAAATCAGGGCTGGAAAAGCGAGTCCTATTATGCTCTCTACCGTTAAGGTAGATTATTATGGATCTCCAACGCCACTCTCACAAGTGGCCAATGTAAATACCACAGATGCGAGAACCATCTCGGTACAGCCTTGGGAAAAAAACATGCTTCAAGAAATTGAAAAAGCCATTACAAACGCCAATTTAGGATTTAACCCTATGAACAATGGCGACCTAATTATCATTAACGTGCCTCCTTTAACGGAAGAACGTAGAAGGGATTTGGTCAAACAAGCCAAAGCAGAAGCGGAGGATGCTAAAATTGGGGTTAGAAACGCAAGGCAAGAGGCCAACAAAGACATTAAAGGAACTGACTTACCAGAAGACACGGCAAAAGATGCTGAAGCATCTATTCAAGAGCTCACCAATCAGTACAGTAAAAAAATTGAAGAACTGCTCACTGTAAAAGAAGCAGAAATCATGAAGGTGTAAGGCCTTTATTAAAAAAACCTCATGATAGGATTTAGTACCCAAAACTTTTGGGCTACCACTGCTAGAATTATTCTTAGAAATAGGATCACTATCCTTATTGGGGTCTTTCTCTTCACTGTTTTTATGGCCATGCAATGGAAAAATATGCGTTTTTCCAATACAGAGGCCAACCTACTTCCAGACAACCACCCTGTAAACTTAGCTTATCAAGACTTTGTTTCACGCTTTGGAGAAGAGGGTAATATCATAGCCATTGCAGTAAAAGACAGCGCTTTATTTGAGCTTAATAATTTCAAAAAGTGGAATAGATTAAGCAAACAGTTGGCCGCATTCCCCGAGGTAATTGCCGTACTTTCCACAGACAACTTAAAATTATTAGAGCGTTCGAAAACGGCAGGTAAATTTATTTTTTCTCCCTTCAAAGGAAGCTTGGCACAGGATCAACAAAGCCTAAATAAACACCTAAAAGACCTTTATCAAAACCAGCCTTTTTATGACCAACTGCTCTTTAACAAAGAGACTGGCACACTCAGAACGTTGGTTTATTTAGACAAAGAGATCCTCAATACTTCTGTTAGAAAAGACTTTGTCCTTAAAGATCTGAAACAATTACTAGACAATTTCAGAGAAGACACCGGACTAGATGTTCGTATTTCAGGCATGCCTTATATCAGGACCATGAATGCCCAGAGTATTATTGATGAAATTGGACTCTTTATACTAGGCGCCTTAGCGGTTACTTCTATTATATTTTTCTTTTTTTTTAGAAGTGTTAGGGCCACGATTATTTCCATGGCAGTAGTTATTATTGGGGTTATGTGGTCTTTTGGTGTATTGGGATTACTTGAATATGAGATCACAGTACTCACCGCCTTAATTCCTCCATTAATTATTGTGATAGGAATTCCAAATTGTATTTTCCTAATCAATAAATACCAGCAAGAGGCTCAGAAACACGGAAACAAAGCACTCTCCTTACAGCGTGTCATTGCTAAAATTGGGAACGCTACCTTAATGACCAATGTTACAACCGCCTCTGGATTTGCTACTTTTATCATTACAGAGAGTACCCTTTTGAAAGAGTTTGGTATAGTGGCTTCTATAAATATCATTGGAATTTTCATTCTCTCCTTACTCATTATCCCTATTGTCTATTCATTCATGTCTATGCCCAAAGAAAAACATTTAAGGCACTTGAATAAAAAATGGATTGACGGTTTTGTGGGGAGTATGGAAAAGATAGTGAGAGAGCAGCGAATTGCAGTATATATTGTGTCTATTCTATTACTGATCACCAGCATCATTGGAATTTATCAAATCAAAACTTCTGGAAGTCCTATAGAAGACATGCCAAAAGACAAGGCTTTCTTTAAAGATATTCGTTTTTTTGAACAAGAGTTCAACGCCATTATGCCCATTGAAATTGTCATAGACACCAAAAGACCTAATGGGGTATTAAGGCCCAGCACCCTAGAACAAATGGACGCTTTAAGCCAGTTTATAGAAGAAACACCAGAGCTTTCAAAACCTATTTCAATAGTGAATTTGGCCAAATACGCCAAACAAGCCTATTACAATAATTTACCTAAATATTACCAGCTTCCCACTTCCCAAGAGAGGGGCTTTATCTTGTCTGCAGCCCAAGGCGCCAATACCAACGAGGATTTACTCAAAAATTTTACAGATTCCAGGGGGCAAGTCGCCAGAATCTCTACAGCGATTAAAGATGTAAAAACCGACCAAATGGAACAGGTAGAACTGGATTTATTGGAGGAAATAGACAAACTATTCCCAAAAGATCGCTACAACGTATTGCTGACAGGAAAAGCACTGCTGTTTTTAAAAGGAACCAAGTACTTGATTAAAAACCTAATCATGTCATTGGCATTGGCCATTTTTCTCATCGCTCTATTCATGGCTTACCTTTTTAGGTCCTTTAGAATGATTGTGATTTCCCTTATTCCAAACTTACTTCCCCTACTGATTACTGCGGGAATGATGGGATTCATTGGGGTACCTATAAAACCCTCTACCATATTGGTATTTAGTATTGCCTTTGGGATATCTGTAGACGACACCATTCACTTTTTGGCCAAATACCGACAAGAACTCATTGCCAATAAATGGCGCATAAAACCTTCTGTTTACGCTGCTTTAAAAGAAACAGGCGTGAGTATGTTTTACACCTCCATTGTACTGTTTTTTGGATTTTCTGTATTTACAGTCTCTAGCTTTGGTGGAACAATAGCTTTGGGTGGACTCGTTTCTGCTACCTTGCTTTTTGCCATGCTGTCCAACCTAATTCTATTGCCTTCTCTTTTACTGTCTTTAGAAAAAAGTATTGCCAACAAGCAGACCTTTAAAAAACCTCAAATAGATATTTTACCAAAAGAAAGTGAAACTTAAGTGATTAAACTATCTTTGCGTTTTAACTGAATAGGAATACAAACAACCATGATTACACCGAGAATTAAATCTATTTTACAAGATGTAGCCCCGCTGACCACCTTAACTGTTCAAGGATGGGTAAGAAGTTTTAGAAGCAACCGTTTTATTGCCTTAAACGACGGGTCTTGCATGGAAAACCTACAATGTGTCATAGATTTTGACTCTTTACCAGAAGAAATATTAAAGAAAATTACGGTTGGTGCAGCTTTAAAAATTACTGGAACACTTCAAGAAAGTGAAGGCAAAGGGCAGCGCGTAGAAATACAAGCAACAGAGGTGGAAATTTTAGGAGTTTCAGATCCAGAAACTTATCCCATACAACCCAAAAAACACTCTTTGGAATTCCTGAGACAAAATGCACACTTAAGGGTTCGAACAAATACTTTTAGCGCCATTATGCGGGTGCGCTCTACACTGTCTTTTGCAGTGCACCAATACTTTAGGAGTCAAGATTTTAATTACGTACATACGCCTATTGTTACAGGTTCAGATGCAGAGGGTGCAGGAGAAATGTTCCGCGTAAGCACCTTAGATCCCAAAAACCCACCGCTGGATTCCAATGGTGCAATAGACTATCGTGAGGATTTCTTTGGCAAAGAAACCAACCTAACTGTTTCAGGACAATTAGAGGCGGAAACCTACGCCATGGCGCTGGGTAAAGTATATACTTTTGGTCCTACCTTTAGAGCAGAAAACTCAAATACCTCTAGGCATTTAGCAGAATTTTGGATGATAGAACCAGAAATGGCTTTTTATGATTTAGACGCAAACATGGACCTAGCAGAGGACTTTATACAAAACGTGATTAAATATGTTTTAACACATTGCCAGGAAGACTTGGCATTTTTACAAGAAAGACTCCTGGACGAAGAAAAACAAAAGCCACAAAATGAACGCAGTGAAATGCCATTACTGGAAAAGTTAAAGTTTGTGGTAGACCAAAACTTTGTGAGGCTCAGCTATACTGAAGCCATTGAAATACTTCAAAATAGCACTCCCAATAAGAAAAAGAAATTTAAATATCCAATCACAGGATGGGGCGTAGACCTTCAGAGTGAACACGAACGCTACTTGGTAGAAAAGCACTTTAAATGTCCTGTGATTTTGTTTGATTACCCAGCAGACATTAAAGCCTTTTATATGCGCTTAAATGAAGACAAGAAGACCGTTAGGGCCATGGATATTTTATTTCCTGGTATTGGGGAGATTGTAGGAGGTTCTCAAAGAGAAGAACGTTTAGAGGTGCTAGAAGAAAGAATGTCTGCCATGGGTGTAGACCACAAAGAGCTCTGGTGGTACAAGGACCTGAGAAAATATGGGTCTGCAGTACATTCAGGTTTTGGATTAGGCTTTGAACGTTTGGTGCTTTTTACCACGGGTATGGGAAACATTAGAGATGTGATCCCTTTTCCAAGAACACCTCAGAACGCAGAATTTTAAGGACGGTCTCTATAATACTTTTTTGTAACTTAAGGTATTGAATCCTGTAGTATCTTATGCTTAAACAATACCTTCAATATAAACTTTCACAAAAGCTGTCTCCACAACAGATACAGCTTATGAAGCTCATACAATTGCCTACCCAGGCATTTGAGCAACGCCTAAGACAAGAACTAGAAGACAATCCAGCCTTGGAACCAGGTAAAGAAATTGTAGAGGACACTGAAGACATCTATGAAGACAATTACGAGGAAGATTTCAAAGAAGACAATGAACATATAGATGCAGAAGACATCAATATAGATGAATACCTCAGTGACGACGAGATCCCTGATTACAGAACGCAGACTAATAATTACTCGGAAGACCAAGATGACAAGGTCATTCCCTATGCAGCTGCAACAACTTTTTACCAACACTTATTGGCCCAACTACAGCAACAATTTATTGCAGAAGAAGATTGGGCCATTGCAGCATTTTTGATAGGAAGCATAGACGAAACAGGTTATATAAGAAGGCCAATACCAGACTTAGTAGACGATCTTGCCTTTACCGAAAACTTGTATACAGATGAAAGTCAAGTCAAAAAAGTGCTCAGAAGTGTCCAACAATTAGACCCAGCTGGAGTGGGCGCAACAAGCCTACAAGAATGTTTATTGCTGCAGTTAGAAAGAAAAACACCCACCAAAGCGATCCAGCTAGCAAAGGATATATTGAAACGCTCTTTTGAGGCTTTTTCCAAGAAACACTATGACAAACTTATTTTAAAGCATAACCTTTCTGAAAACGACTTAAAAGAAGCCTTACTGGCCATAGAAAAGCTTAATCCAAAACCCGGAAGTGCCTTTTCAGATGGCGCAAAAATCATCTCACATATTGTACCTGATTTTAGTTTAAAAATTGTAGATGGGGAATTAGAGCTTTTGCTCAACGGGAGAAACGCCCCTGAACTACATATTTCTAGGTCCTATAACAACATGCTGGCAGGATATAAAGAGACCAAACAAAAGACCAGCGCCCAAAAAGAAACCGTCAGTTTTATAAAGCAAAAATTAGATGCTGCAAAGTGGTTTATTGAAGCGATTAAACAACGCCAGCAAACCCTTTATCTCACCATGGGTGCAATAATAGACTTTCAAGAAGCGTACTTTTTGAGTGGCGATGAACGAAAACTCAAACCGATGATTTTAAAGGATATTGCAGACCTTATAGACATGGATATATCTACTGTATCTAGGGTAGCAAATAGCAAATACATAGACACCCCTTATGGAACAAAATTAGTCAAAAGCTACTTCTCTGAAGGAATGAAAAATGAAAAGGGAGAAGATGTTTCTACCAGAGAGATTAAAAAAATTGTGGAACAACTTATCAAAAAAGAAGATAAGAGAAAACCACTCACAGATGACAAGCTGGCTTTAATACTCAAAGAAAAGGGTTACCCCATAGCCAGAAGAACTGTCGCAAAATACCGAGAGCAATTAGAGCTTCCTGTGGCTCGGCTGAGAAAAGAAATCTAATAAAAAAAGCCCGCACAATGTGCGGGCTTTTTTTATGAATTAGCTAACTATTATTGTAAGTTTCTAAAAGCGTCACCATCGTAAGTGGTGTAATTTACTTTAAGTGCATTTACTTTTCTGAGTTCTAACTTAATGTCAGATATAATACCCATATTGGCATTCTTATCTACTTTAAGCGCAGTAGTCAATACATTTTGTAATTCCTGAGGCTTCTTAGCACGCTCAGATAAAATGTAATCTCCTACATCAGTAGCATTGGCAAACTTATCATTCAATTGAATCTTAGTTTCTGTTCCAAAAACTTTCTGGTACTCCTGCGTTGGGGCTCCAGCATAGATATAAATAATTCTGTCCTTTTTTTCTAACTTCTTTATCTCGTTAGCGTTTGGAAGAATATTATCTACTTTTAAAGAACTGTCTTTCATTACGGTTACCGTCATGAAAAAGAACAAAAGCATAAATACAATATCTGGTAAGGAAGCTGTAGATACCGCTGGTAACTCACCGTCTTTCTTTTTACTGAACTTAGACATATCTAATGTGTTTTGCTTTGTTATTAATTATTTGACGTTTCCGCTTCAGAGAACTTCTGAGGAAATAAATCTTGAATATTCTTCACTTTCTCCTTGAGATCATCCTTTAAACTCTCTGCCGTTTCCGGGTTTAAGTAAGCCGCTTCCATAGCAGTAAAGTCACGTTTGTACAAACGCTGTGCTTCCCTGTTTCTAAGGTCGTTATAGGCACCTACAATTTCGTTTTGAACGGTAATGTAAGTTCCATAAGGGGTTTCTCTGTCGTTCTTTAAAGATATAATAGCCTTTGAAGGATTGTCTGAAGAAGAAGTGTTTCTTGCTCCCTGGCAGTAGTTACAGTAGTCTGGTGTGCCCGAAGGAGCACCTCCGTTGTCTAGAAAAGACATGGCTTTTTCTCTCAACTGAGATACTTCTACCAACTCTTCGTCTGCAAACAACTGTCCGTTTTTATTGATAATTACTTCAAAGATATTTTTCTGTTTAATGACCACATCCGTTTCTGGCGGCTCAATGGGTGGCAACATTCTGTCCAAACCTGCATCTGTTTCAATAGTAGTAGTTACTAAGAAAAAGATAAGCAGCAAGAAAGCGATGTCTGCCATAGACCCGGCATTAACTTCTGGTGGTGCTCCTCTTTTTGGCATACTTCAGTTATTTATTTAGTGAAAAATCTCTTTATTCCTGGGACTACCATTAAAGCGACTGCTATAACAGTTAATAAGAAAAACATATTTAATCCCATACCAATGTTTTTAACTGTGCCTTCCGTAGTTGGGTTACCGTTGTCTGCCATAGCAGCCAAATCAATATCCGTTCCAGAAGCAGCAATGTAAGAAACGAGCACTAAGGCCAAGAAACCACCAATTGAAAATAAGGCTTTCTTAACACTCTCTTTGGTTGAAAAAAGTTTTTTGAAGGCAAAGATGAAGCTAGAGATTACGGCTACTGCTAAAAGCAGGTAAGTAATCATAAACATCAACGACATTGATGTACTGTCTACCGCTTCAGAAGCGGGTGCATCTGAGCTGGGTAATTGGAACCATAAAATAGCGCCAATCAGTCCAAAAACGGCCAATGCAATTTTTAATATTTTGTGCATAATATTGCGTATTTATTGGTTCTTATTATTTTTTGTGGTCTACCAGCATGTCAATTAATGCGATAGAAGAATCTTCCATGTCATTTACAATACCATCAATTTTAGCGATAATGTAATTGTAAAAAATCTGTAAGATAATAGCCGTAATAAGACCGAATACAGTAGTTAAAAGTGCTACCTGAATATCTCCTGCAATAAGAGATGCACTCAAGTTACCCACCGCTGCAATTTTCTGGAAGGCCTGGATCATACCAATTACCGTTCCCATAAATCCAAGCATTGGTGCAATAGCGATAAACAAAGACAACCAAGAAACGTTTTTCTCTAATTGACCCATTTGAACACCACCGTAAGCAACAACCGCTTTCTCAGCAGATTCTACACTTTCCCCAGCCCTGTCTAATCCTTGGTAGAAAATAGAAGCAACAGGTCCTTTTGTATCTCTACATAATTCTTTGGCAGCATTTACACCACCTGATTTTAAAGCAGCCTCAACAGCTTCTTTTAATTTTGTTGTATTCGTTGTAGCCAAGTTTAAAAAGATAATTCTTTCAATTGCTACGGCTAATCCTAAGATTAAACAAAGCAATACAATCCCCATGAAGGAAGCACCCCCTTGGATAAATTGTTCCTTAAGAACTTGAGTGAAACCTTTTTCGGCAGCAGCTTCCTGAACTAGTGTTACTGCACTTGCTGTACTTGTACTTAATACAAATAACCCAGACATGGCTAGGATAGAGAATGATCTTTTCATTTTTTAAAAACTTAAATTTAGTTAGTTAATGGGTTAAAGATAAAAAAATTTTATAATTATTGAACGTAAAAATTCAAAGCAGAGAGGAAGGGATTCGAACCCTCGATACACTTTTGGTGTATACACGCTTTCCAGGCGTGCGCCTTCGACCGCTCGGCCACCTCTCTATTGATGTTTTTAGGCAGGGCAAATAACAAAAAAAATGCTAATTAATGAAATTCTAATCGTTAATTTTATTGCATTTCTCCCCTTAAAGAAGTTTCGAATATGGTCTTAAAGGATGCTTTCGAAACACCACTCCCTAGCATGTACATGAGCTTAGCCAAAGCAGCCTCGGTGCTAATATCCTTACCATTAAGTAGTTGTATGCGCTCTAGTGCTTTACTCGCCTCATAATGACCCATCAAAACACTCCCGCCTGAACACTGCGTTACATTAACAATAATCAAGCCATTTTTAATAGCCTCTGATAAAATAGCTATAAACCAGGCTGCTGTTGGCGCATTTCCAGCACCATAAGTTTCCAAAACTATGGCTTTTAAGCCTTCTGAAAACAATACAGACCGCACAAAAGAAGGCGAAATACCTGGAAATAATTTTAAAACACCCACGCTGTGGTCCATTTTTTTATGGAATTTTGTGTGCTTTCCTTTCTGAGGCTTTAATAATAATGACCTAGACACCTCTAAAGAAACACCTGACTGTGCAAGTGGCGCATAATTCAAAGACTCAAATGCTTCAAAATGTGCTGCATTAATTTTAGTAGTTCTATTGCCACGGTATAATTTGTATTCAAAATAGAGGCCTACTTCCTGTATTATCGCTTTCCCCTTGTCTTTTAGCGCAGCCAATTGAATGGAGGTGATTAAATTTTCTTTGGCATCTGTTCTCAAATCTCCAATAGGCAATTGGGATCCGGTAAAAATAATTGGTTTGGATAGGTTTTCACACATAAAACTTAGCGCCGCAGCGCTATAACTCATCGTATCACTCCCATGAAGAATCACAAAGCCATCAAAAGAAGCATAGTTGGTTTCGATCATGTCTACTATAGTGACCCACAAACTTGGGTCTATATCACTGGAATCAATAGGGGTTTCAAACGAAATACACTCCGTATCACAATCGAGTAGTTTCAGCTCAGGAATTTGCTCCGCAATAGCGTCAAAATTAAAGGCTTTTAGGGTCCCTGTTTCTGGATGTTTTACCATTCCTATAGTACCCCCAGTGTACAATAAAAGTATTTTTGATCTTGCCATAATAATCACACTATCTTGTTAAACGCCAAAAACAGTCTTTGAATTTTCTGTGGTAATAGCAGCAATGTCTTCTATGGTTTTCCCTGTAAGATCTGCTAATTTTTGTGCCACCAAAGGCAGGTAGGCAGACTCATTTCTTTTACCTCTGTAGGGGACTGGTGCCAGGTAAGGGGCATCGGTTTCTAAAACCAAATGAGACAAATCTACCTGATCTATAAAACGATCTAATCCGCCATTTTTAAAGGTAAGCACCCCACCTATCCCAAGTTTCATTCCAAGGGAAATGGCCTTGTTAGCCTGTGAAAGGTCTCCAGTAAAACAGTGGAAAATTCCTCTTAGCAAAGGACCTCTATGGGCCTCCAATACTTCAAAAACTTCATCAAAAGCATCTCTGCAATGAATCACAATGGGAAGCTGGCGCTTTTTAGCCCACTCAATTTGTAAGTGAAAGGCTTCTTGCTGCTCTTTTAAAAAGGCCTTATCCCAGTAGAGATCTATCCCAATTTCTCCTACAGCAACCGCCTGGGTTTCGTCCAAAAAAGACTCCAACACTGCTAGCTCCTCCTGGAAATTTTCTTTTACATGGGTGGGATGAAGGCCACTCATCAAAAACATATTCAAAGGAAAAGCGTTTTTCAATTCCCGCATTTTAGACAAATAGCTACTGTCTATTGCAGGGAGAAAAAAACGCTTTACGCCTTTATTTATAGCTTCTTGAATCACCTCATCTCTGTCGTCAGCAAAAGACTCACTGTACAAATGGGTATGGGTGTCCGTGAATACCACTACAGCTCTAAAGCTTTCTTTTGATCCCCATCCATTAAGAATGTCGTTGGGTCTTCCAAGGCCTCTTTAACAGCCACTAAGAAACCAACAGACTCTTTCCCATCAATAATTCTGTGGTCATAAGAAAGGGCCACATACATAATAGGTGCTACCACAATTTCTCCATTTTTCACTACAGGACGCTCCACAATATTGTGCATTCCAAGGATCGCAGACTGAGGCGGGTTAATAATAGGTGTAGACAACATAGATCCAAACACCCCACCATTGGTAATGGTGAAAGTTCCACCTGTCATTTCATCTACCGTAATTTCTCCGTCACGGGCACGAATTGCAAGGCGTTTTACCTCTGATTCTACCCCTCTAAAACTCAAATTCTCAGCATTTCTAATTACAGGAACCATTAATCCTTTGGGACCAGATACCGCAATTGAAATATCACAGAAATCATAAGTAACCATCTCTTTTTCATCTATCATAGAGTTAACCGCTGGGTAAAGTTCTAAGGCGTGAATGACCGCTTTTGTAAAGAATGACATAAAACCTAATCCAACACCATGCTTTTCTGTAAAGGCTTCTTTATATTGCTTTCTAAGGGCAAAAATAGACCCCATATCTACCTCATTAAAAGTAGTTAGCATAGCTGTTTCGTTCTTTGCAGACACCAAACGCTCTGCCACTTTTCTTCGCAACATAGACAGCTTACTTCTGGTTGTGCCTCTGGTACCACCAGTAGAATTTGTTCCCATAGAAGGTACTGCCTTAACAGCGTCTTCCTTGGTTACTCTACCATCCTTACCAGTCCCTACAATCTCAGATGCCAACATGCCTTTTTCTGCCAATATTTTCTTAGCAGCCGGAGAAGCGGATCCTGTCGCATAGCTAGCAGCAGCAGCGGGGGTTTCTTTTACGGGGGCCGATGCAACAGCAGGGGCGGCTTCTGGGGTAGCTTTAGCCACTTTAGCTGGAGCATCTCCTTCTGGCCTAACGGCCGACGTATCTATTAAACAAACCACAGCACCCACCGCAACAGCGTCACCCTCCTCTGCCTTAAGCGTAATTACGCCACTCATCTCAGCAGGTAATTCAAGTGTTGCCTTGTCTGAATCAACTTCAGCAATGGCTTGGTCTTTTTCTACATAATCACCATCTTGGACCAACCAAGCGGCAATTTCTACTTCTGTGATGGACTCCCCTGGAGAGGGTACTTTCATTTCTAAAATCATCGTGTATAATTTATGAGATCTCTTTAAATTTATTATCTAATCATATTGTCTTTGGAAGCGTCAAACACATAGTCAATGACTTCCTGGTGCCTTCTTTTAGAACGCACAGCACTACCAGCAGCTGGGGAAGCGTAAAAACGTCTCGAGGCTACCCTAAATTTAGAGGCCATTGGTAAATGCATGAGCAAGTGGCTCCAAGCCCCCATATTTCTAGGCTCTTCTTGAGCCCAAACAATGTCTTTTGCGTTTTTATAAGCATCTATTTCTGCCTGGATCTGATCTATAGCCAATGGAAACAATTGTTCTATTCTAACCAATGCCACGTCTTCTCTTTCCAGGTTCTCTCTGGCTTCTAATAGATCGTAGTAGAATTTACCCGTACAAAATACAAGTGTTTTAACCTGGTCTTTTGCCGCCGAATGATCTCCAATAACTTCTTGGAAATGACCGTTGGCAAAATCTGCTACACCGGAAACTGCTTTAGGGTGTCTCAATAAACTCTTGGGTGTAAACACCACCAATGGTTTTCTGTAAGTGGCTTTCAGTTGTCTTCTCAGCAAATGAAACATATTGGCTGGTGTGGTGCAGTCTGCTATAAACATATTGTCCTTGGCACACATTTGCAAATACCTTTCCATCCTAGCAGAAGAATGCTCTGCTCCTTGACCTTCGTATCCATGAGGCAATAACATCACCAAACCATTTTGCAATTTCCACTTGTCCTCTGCTGCAGAAATATACTGGTCAATCATAATTTGTGCCCCATTGCTGAAATCTCCAAATTGTGCCTCCCAAATAGTCAATGTATTTGGACTTGCCATAGCGTATCCATAATCAAAACCTACCACGCCATACTCAGAGAGTAAAGAGTTAAATATGTGTAATTTACCTTGCTTATCGTTTAACTGATTTAAAAGCAATACTTCTTCTTCACTTGCCTCTACTTTCAATACGGCATGCCTGTGAGAGAAAGTACCTCGCTCCACATCTTGCCCTGAAATTCTCACGTCAAATCCTTCTTCTAAAAGAGATCCATATGCCAAGAGTTCTCCCATGGCCCAGTCTAGGCTATTGCTTTCAAAAAACATCTTACGCCTGTCCTCTATGAGCTTGTCTATTTTTCTCAAGAATTTTTTATCCGAAGGTAAAGTAGTGATCACTTTAGCTATTCCAGTGAGCTTTTCTGCTGGGTAAGCAGTAGCTACTTTTAGTGCCATGGTGTCTTCTTGAGCAGGAGCCAAGCCTTTCCATGCCTCAGACATAAATGGTGTAATTACCGTCTTATCTTCTTTTCTAGAGTCTTCTAAATCTGATTCTAAACTGTCTTTGTATGATTGCTCTAAACCCTTGACAAAATCCGGTGTAATGATCCCTTCTTCAATAAGTCTAGCGGTATAGATTTCTTTAGGGTTTTGGTGTTTGGCAATTGCCTTGTACAATTTTGGCTGTGTAAACCTTGGTTCGTCGCCCTCATTATGACCGTACTTCCTATAACCCAATAGATCAATAAAAACGTCTCTTTTAAACCTCATGCGGTATTCCAAAGCAAATAATGCAGCGTGTACAACCGCTTCTGCGTCGTCTGCATTCACGTGAAGTACTGGACTCAAAGTGACTTTACCTACGTCTGTACAATAGGTAGAAGACCTTGCGTCTAAGTAATTGGTGGTAAAACCAATTTGATTATTTACCACAATATGAATGGTCCCATTGGTTTTATAACCGTCTAACTGGGCCATTTGAACCACTTCGTACACCAGACCTTGGCCTGCTATAGCAGCATCTCCATGCAATACAATAGGCAGTACCTTAGAAAAATCTTCTGGGTATAAGTTGTCTTGTTTGGCTCGGGCAATTCCCTCTACTACTGCACCCACTGTTTCCAAGTGAGATGGATTTGGTGCAATATTCATCACAATCTTATTGCCGTTATCTGACATCCTATCTGAAGTCCAGCCCAAGTGATACTTCACATCTCCATCAAAAACTACTTGCTCGTAGTCTTTACCGTCAAACTCACTAAAAATGTCTTTTGCAGACTTACCAAAAATATTGGTCAGTACATTTAAACGGCCTCTATGGGCCATACCCATTACAAACTCCGCCACTCCTTTAGCCGCGGCAGCTTCTACAATAGCGTCTAATGCTGGGATCAAAGATTCATTCCCCTCCAGTGAAAAACGCTTCTGACCTACGTATTTGGTATGTAAAAAAGTTTCAAAACTCACTGCTTGGGTAAGTTTTTTAAGAATATGTTTTTTCTGATCTACAGAAAATGAAGGGTGATTGTCATTGACATTCAACCAGTTTTGAATCCATTCAACGCGCTCAGGATTTCTAATATACATATACTCTACCCCAATAGCGTCACAATATATACGTTGTAAATGGCCAATAATATTAGTGAGTGTCGCAGCGCCAATACCAATAATCTCTCCTGCGGAAAATACGGTATTTAAGTCTGCTTCCGTCAGTCCAAAGTGTTCCAATTCCAGGGTAGGACTGTATTTCCTTCGCTCCCTTACTGGGTTGGTTTCCGTAAATAAATGCCCCCTACTTCGGTACCCATCAATCAATCTAATTACTTGAAATTCTTTCTGCATGCTTTTTGGCATCTCAGAAATGGTTTCAGGCGAAACAAGGGTTTCTTCATTAAAAAAACCATGTGCTTCTGAACCAAAGTCATAGCCTTGGAAAAAAGCACGCCAAGAAGGCTCTACACTGTCTGGATTTTTTAAATATTTATCGTATAAGTCCGCAAAAAATGAAGTATGTGCGGCGTTTAAAAAGGAATATGGATCCATCTATAATTTGGAATATGGGTCTTTTTTATAAAATTTATTCAAAAATACAACATTTGCCTAATTTGAG
>OBPT01000265.1_pt1 | contig 16462 bp, 11 predicted proteins | sample 1534671 | NCBI WGS metagenome assembly OBPT01 (sample SAMEA3275494, study PRJEB22092) | marine metagenome | biome: ENVO:00000447 marine biome; feature: ENVO:00002042 Surface water; material: ENVO:00002010 seawater | collected 2014-06-21T11:00:00+00 | depth 1 m | reverse complement strand
GCAGTATGTGGTCGCGGTGTTGGCAGTGGGCCTGTCGTGAGGAGCACATCCCCGCAGTCGGAGATCACTATGTCTATGACATTGGGCCGTACTCGGTGATTATCACGCGAGTAGCGGTCGGCGAGATCAAAGCTTTTATCAACAGCTGCACCCACCGCGGGACCCGTCTCCTAAGCGAAGAGGGGCCTGGCTCCGGGCAGGGCTTTCACTGCCCTTTCCACGGATGGTCTTACGACCTTGATGGCACCCTAAAAGACGTGCCAGGACAGTGGGATTTTCCACATGTTTCCGAAGCAACCCATTCGCTTCAGCCGGTAAGCTGTGACACGTGGCAGGGATTTATCTTCGTCAATTTTGATATCGATGCTGCACCGCTGCGCGAACAGCTCGATGTGATGCCCGAGCATTTTTCGCATTTCCCGCTGAGTCATCGTCGCATTCGGCTCCATGTACAGAAGGCATTGCCTGCCAACTGGAAGGCCGCACAAGAAGCCTTCATGGAGGCGTATCACAACTTTACGACCCACGATGCGCCCACGGGGGCCAATGCCCAGTACGATATTTTTGGCCCTCATGTGAGCCGCTTCATTCACAGTCTTGGCCACTACTCCCCCGAGGCACTGTCGGATTACCCCGGGGATAAGTGGCGTGCGCCACCGCTGACCGAGCAGGAACTTCTGGCAGGGCTTCCCGTGGAGCAGAGAACTCTGGCCGAGGATGAAACGGCGCGCGCCGTTGGTGCTCAGCAGCTGCGCGAAGCGCTCGGCGCACAACTCAACGTGGATTTTTCTGCCGCCTCCGACAGCGAAATGCTCGACTCCATCGAATACCATGTCTTTCCCAACGCCTTTTTCTTTCCCGGAGTATTGATCTCCATGGCGTATCGCTTTAGGCCCTTGGACGACGACGTGGATCGCTGCCTATTCGAGATCCTGATGCTAGAACCACTAGCAGAGGGCGCGACGCATCCCGACCCGCCCGATCCCGTGTACCTCGAAGTCGAACAGTCTTATACGGAAGTGGATGAGCTCGCTTGGCTCGGCGCCGTGTATGACCAGGACACCAGCAATCTGCATTTACAGCAGCAAGGCCTCAAGACCACCCGCAAGGGCATCACCCTAGGGAATTATCAGGAAGCACGTATTCGACGCTTTCATCTGACACTCGATCACTATCTGGCGCAGGCCAATCTCACACAGCGCCGCGGTGACTGACCACCATTGCGCTTGGGTCTAGGGGCCTTCCCCCGTAAACTGATGTGCCATTTACTGCGTATGGTTCATCACATCACTCCACGGAGCACACTGCTATGAAACTCGGATTTCTTCTCGGCTACTCAGGTAAACATATTCATATTCCGCTGGACCTGATTAAAACAGCCGAGACCATGGGTTATGACTCCGTGTGGACCGCAGAAGCCTATGGCAACGATGCGGTGACCTCCGCCAGCTGGGTGCTCGCCAACACGAGCAAAATCCGAGTGGGTACCGCCATCATGCAAATGCCCGCAAGGACGCCCGCCATGTGCGCCATGACAGCGATGTCACTTGATCAACTGTCTGGCGGAAGGTTTATTGTCGGCTTAGGGGCCTCAGGGCCGCAAGTCGTCGAAGGGTGGCATGGCGTGCCCTATGGCAAACCGGTTACCCGAACGAAAGAATATATCCAGATCATGCGGAAGATTTTTAAGCGGGAGGGACCGGTTGAACTCGATGGCAAAATGTACCAGCTGCCCAATACCGGAGAGGGGACCACTGGACTTGGCAAGCCACTCAAGTCGATTTTAGCCGCCAGCGACAATATCCCGATTTACACCGCGTCAATCACGCCCGCCGGATTACGCTGCGCCGGAGAAGTCGGTGACGGCGTTTTTCCGGTGTGGATGGACCCGACAAAATACCCCGTCATCGGTGACTCGATCGAAGAAGGGTTTGCCAAAGCAGGCAATGGTAAGAGTCTTAAGGACTTCGATATTGCGCCCTTTGTCACAGTGGCGATGAACGATGACCTTGACGCCGCCTACGACGCCTTGCGCCCTTGGTTAGCACTCTATATTGGCGGTATGGGGGCAAAGAATAAAAACTTTTATCACGAATATGCCACACGACTGGGCTATGGCGATGCCGCTGATGAGATTCAGACGCTGTACCTTAGCGGCAAGAAGCAAGAAGCCGAGGCCAAAGTGCCTAATGCTTTGCTGGATGATGTCTCACTCATCGGTCCTCGCGGGCGTATTATTGAACGCTTGCAGGTCTGGAAAGAGGCAGGCAAGCGGGGCGAAGTGGGCAGTATGTTACTCGGCGTGCAGGACCCAGAGGTACTGGAACTGTTCGCAAACGAAATGCTGTAACGCGCTTGGTGGACTCAATGATGCAGGTCGATGGCGCCTGCTTGTGTGGCGACGTGACGTGGGAAGCCACAGTGGACACCCAGCTGATCGTCGTGTGCCATTGCAACGATTGCCAAACGGTTGGCGGCTCTGCATTCCAATTTTCGGCGCGCGTCGACCGCAATCAGTTTGCCCTAACTAACGGCACACTCAGCGCCTACATTAAAACAGCGGAGAGCGGTCAGGCACGAGCCATGAGCTTCTGCGGACGTTGCGCGACAATGCTTCATACCAGTAATACAGACGGTACTGGCCCGCTCTCTCTGAGACTAGGAGGGTGCCGGCAAAAGCACGCGTTAACACCGCAGTTTCAAATTTGGTGCCAATCCGCTTTGCCATGGGTTCAGGTCGAAGCAGGCGTTAGCCTACCCCAACAGACGTGAAGCACGCAGCGCTGAGCGAGGCACCTCCGCTCGTGAGGCGATAACGTCGGTGACGGTCAGCGCTAATTCAATAGCTCTGCTTCTTCAGTTGGCAGTTCTGATTCGAAAATTTTGTAAATCTGCGTCTCCCCCTGAATGCGATCGCTCTTAGGGGACACCCCCATATATTTGCGATAGCAGCGACTGAAATGGGTAGTGGAAACAAATCCACACATCGACGTAATTTCGACAATCGAACGAGACGTTTGCTTGAGCAGGCGTCGCGCCCGATCAAGCCGTAATTTCAAGTAGTATCGTGAAGGCGTGCTGTGCAGATGCCTTAAAAAGAGCCTTTCCAATTGTCTCCGAGACAAGCTGACATAATCCGCCAGTTCCTGCAGGGTAATAGGCTCCTCAAGGTTGGCCTCCATTAACTGCAACACCTCTTTGAGCTTGGGCTGCATATCCGCTTTTCTCGACCACATCGGAATGACCTGCATCTCAGCGTCTGACCGATGTCGTTCACACACCAGCATGTCTGCGACGCCATCGACCAGCGATTGAGGATGCCGCTTGGCGATCATCGCCAGCATCATATGCAAGGGCACAGTGCCCCCAGTGCAGGTCAATCGATCACGATCAATCGTATACAGATGAGAGTTGAAATCGATGGCGGGAAACTGTTCGGTGAGTAGCGTTAAGCAATCCCAGTGAGCGCTACATTGATACCCATTGAGTAGCCCCGCGCTGGCCAGCGCGTAAGAACCTGTGCATAACGCACCGAGCTGCACGCCCTTCTGCGCTTGCTTGCGAAGCCAGGCCAGATCGGCTCGTTGTACACTTTGTTCGATATCAATCCCGCCCACGACGAGCACTAAGTCGAGGGCCACTTCATCAGATAAGGTGTAGTCGAGGGTCACGCGAATACCGTCACTACTCACCTGATCTCGCTCTCCTGAGCCAATCAAATGCCAGCTATACAGGGCGGTATCCGAGAGCAAATTGGCAACGCGCAGAGGGTCGATGGCACTGGAGAGTGAGATCAACGTGAATTGATCCATCAACAAAAAGCCCACGCGCTTGGGGGGAGCGTTAAACGTCCGCGCAGTCTCCATGATGTCTCTCCAGGTTAAGCGATAACCGGCACCTCAGCTTCTGACGCGTTCGTTGGCAGGATCAAGCAGCGCTCCATAGCCGACGGAGACGATTTTGGCGGGAAAAAAGCAGCCAAAATACTCCATCAGCACCCGCTCGCCCTCGACGGCACGATCAGTGGGGAGGTACCCCATCGCGATATTCTGGCCTAAAGACGGTCCAAAAGCGACACTTGTGGTGTAGGAACGACGTCCATGGGCATCAATGATCACTTCTTGGGTCTCTGGGTCGAGCAAAGGCCAGTGTCCAACCGGGTAGCGGACCACACCGTTCTCGTCGGTCGTGTCCTCCAACACAAAGGTACACAGGTAGGCCGCCTGCTCGGGTAATTCACGCTGAGCAACATAGGCGTCTTTGCCGTGGAAGTCTGCCGCTTTGACTTTGGGTCGCGATAATCCGGCTTCGTACAGGTTGTAATCGGTCTCTAAGTCATCGTTTTGTAGTCGTAAACTCTTCTCCAAGCGCCGGCTGTTGGCGTAAGTCTCGATACCGACCGGCGTGACGCCCAATGCAAAGAGCGCGTCCCATAAGCCAAGTCCTTCGCTGAAAGGGAAGTAAAGTTCCCAGCCCTGCTCACCGACATAAGAGATACGGAAAGCCCACACCGTCACGCCCTGAACGGTAATTTCCTTTGCTGTGGCGTAGGGAAAGGCGTCATGGGAGACGCTCTCGGGGTCGTCCATGAGCTGTTGTAAGGTGGCGCGGGCTTCAGGACCCCATAGACCCAGTGTGGCAATTTGCTCGGTCTGGTCGACGAATTCCACACCAGTCAACGCGAGCTTGTCGCACATGCGCTTCATCCAAACGTAATCCCGATGTCCCGTATCACCGCCGCAAATGACCCGAAAACTGTCCTCGGTCAGACGGATAATCGTTAAGTCGGAGTGAATGCCGCCGGTTTGATCGAGGAAGTGAGTGTAAACCCCCTTACCAATCGGGGTATCGGTACCCACTTTGGCTACCGAGCAAAATTCGAGCAGGGCCTCAGCATCTGCACCCACCACATCGAAAATGGCGAAGTGAGACAAGTTGATCATGCCCACACCGTCACTCAGTGCCAAGTGCTCCGCATTGGAGACTTCCCAAAAGTGTCGGTTATCCCACTCTGCAGCGCGCGTCGGCACCCGATCGCGGTAGGTCTGAAGCAGCGTGGCTTCATTGGCAGCGTAGCCGTAGGCCCGCTCCCAGCCGGCCACCTCCATAAAGTAGCCGCCCAGCGCTACTTCACGCTCATAAAACGGACTGGTGCGCATTTGCCGCGACGACGCGTAAGGCTCTCGCGGGTGGACCGCTGGCGTATAAATCTTTTGCGCCACTTCATAACTGCGGTTGCGAATAAATTCGTCGGTCAGCTGCACGGGATAATGTCGCGCCGGATCAACACCATGCGGATCCATTTCAGTGCGGCCTTGGGTCATCCAGTCCGCCAGTAATTTACCGGCGCCAGGGCCATCTTTTACCCACACGGCTTCACATAACCACAGGCCTCGCACGTCAGGTGCTTCGCCGATAATCGATCCGCCATCCGTCGTGACGGACAGCAACCCATTGAAAGAGCGACGCTCTTCCCAAGGTAAATCCGCCAGCACTGGCGTCAGCTCAACGGACCGCTCAAAGGCCTCGATGACTTGATCCAGCGTCAAATCATTCATAGAAGGCGACATGCGGGCGTCTTCGGGTTCCGAAATCGCCTTGGCCTCGACAATACGCGGCTCAAAAGGTTCGTAATAACCCCACTCTAATAACCCGCCCTCTGGCGTGGTCGGATCGCCGGTATCGCGCACATAGGCGGAGTTACCCTGATCGCGAAACAACGGGTAAACAATGTCTTTGCCCGTGCCTTCAAGCGCATCCCAAGGTCCGAAAAATAGCAGCGGGTGTTCCACTGGCATTAACGGCAATTTGACCTTTGCCGTCTCTGACACCAGCGAGCCCCAAATGCCGGCGCACAGCACAACGTAGTCCGCCATGATGGTGCCCTTGGCGGTTTTCACGCCCACGGCTCGGCCGTTTTCGACAATAATCCCTTCCGCAGGGGTATAGGGGAAGGCTTGTAGCTTGCCTGCCGCGACGGCCTCATCCACAAGATCACCTGCAACACTTTGCGATCGGGGGGTCACGAGGCCTGCGTCGGGATCCCACATGGCGCACTCGATTGTGTCTTCCTCTAATAACGGAAAGCGCTCTTTGGCTTCTGCAGCAGTGATCATGTGTGCATTGGTGCCAAAGGCTTTACCCGAGGCCACTTTGCGCAACAGCTCTTGCACCTGGGCGTCGTCCCCTTTGCGCGCGACTTCCATACCACCGATCTCAATAAAGTTGCCTCGAGATTTATAAAACTCACGGCTGTAGGTACTGGTGAAAACCGTTAACTTGTCATGAGAGGTCATGTAACAAAAATCAGATGCGTGCGAGGTTGAGCCAATGTCCGTTGGTATCGCCGACTTTTCGAGTCCAACGATGTCATCCCAACCGGCTTCGACTAAGTGATGCGCCACCGAAGCACCCACAATGCCCCCTTGACCAATGATCACGACTCGCGCTTTTTCGGGTAAAGCTGCCATAACATCTCCTACACTCTGTGCTCATACTGTCCGCCCATCGTGCTCTTGATAGAGCATTTAGGCCGTCATTTTTGACTTATTGTTTGTCGTACTCGAAGCGTTCTGAACTCTCTCGGTACTGCTGGGCATTGGGCGCTTTCTACGCAAACGGCGCTATCTCAAACCCGACACACAGATGACCAAAAGCGTCACCCTCAGCGCGCTTTTTACCTCAAAGCGCTGCCAGCGCCGCATGCACCTCTGCATCAATGCAATCAGGCGTGTTGACGGCGATCTCAGACAGCTCTTTCAGCATCTCGGGAGTCCAAAATTGTTGCATGTGGTGACTCACCTGCCCCGCGACATCCTCGCGGCTGGGCACGCCACCCGCGATTTGATTCGCCATCCTAACCAAATGTTCTTGGTGATACTCCATCATCGGCTTACGCTAACGCTGGTTCAGACACGGGCCGGATTTGCACCGCGGTCACCTTGTATTCTGGGCAATTGGTCGCCCAATCTGAATTATCCGTGGTAATTACATTGGTCCCACTGACCGGATGGTGAAAAGTGGTGTACACCACGCCGGCGGGAATATCGTCGCTAATACGCACCCGCATTCGGGTTTCACCCGCACGACTGGCGATCTCGACCCAGTCGCCGTCTTTCACACCGCGGGCCTCTGCATCGGCCTCGTGAATATCGAGCAGATCCTCAGAATGCCAAACCACGTTATCGGTTCTCCGCGTTTGCGCACCAACGTTGTATTGACTCAGTATCCGGCCAGTCGTTAACAGCAAGGGGAACTTGCGTGTCGATCGCTCATCGGTCGGCACGTAAGGGGTCGTCATAAACTGCCCCTCGCCCCGGACAAATCGGTCTTTATGCATAATCGGCGTCCCGGTTGGCGCCTGATCATTACAAGGCCACTGTACGCTGCCTAACCGATCCAATAAATCAAACGATACGCCCGCAAACGTGGGGGTCAGCTCGGCAATCTCATCCATAATTTCAGCCGCACTGTCGTAGGGCATGGGGTACCCCATCGCTTCACTCAGAGCGCAGGTGGCCTCCCACTCCGATCTTCCTGTGCGAGACGTCATCACGGGTCGCACACGGTTAATACGCCGTTCTGCGTTGGTAAAGGTGCCGTCTTTTTCCAGAAACGACGTGCCTGGCAGAAATACATGCGCAAACTGCGCGGTCTCGTTCAAAAAAAGGTCCTGGACGATAACGCAATCCATCGCGGTCAATGCCGCGGCGACATGCTGGGTATTCGGATCCGATTGCGCAATATCTTCTCCCTGAATGTAGAGGCCTTTGAAACGCCCGCTGACGGCAGAGTCGAGCATATTGGGGATGCGCATGCCGGGCTCTTCGCGCAGCGTGACACCCCAAATCTGTGAAAATTGTTCGCGGACGGTATCGTCAGAGACGTGGCGATACCCCACGAACTCATGAGGGAAAGATCCCATATCGCAGGAACCTTGTACGTTGTTTTGACCACGGAGCGGGTTCACCCCCACACCGAGGCGGCCAATATTGCCGGTTGCCATCGCCAGGTTCGCCATGGCCATGACCATCGTCGATCCTTGAGAGTGTTCCGTGACGCCCAACCCATAATAAATAGCGCCATTGCCTGCTGTGGCAAACGCTCTTGCCGCCGCACGCACTGACATGGCGGGGACACCGGTCACCGCCTCTAGCGCTTCTGGGCTGTTCTCAGGCAGACGAATAAAATCTTCCCAAGCCTTAAACGATGCACGATCACAGCGTTCTGCCACAAAAGCTTCGTCAATCAGTCCCTCGCTGGCGATCACGTGAGAAACGGCATTGAGCACGGCCACATTCGTGCCGGGTAATAGTTGCAGGTGATGCTCTGCACTCACATGCGGCGACCGCACAAGATCAATCGAGCGCGGATCAATCACGATCAGGTCTGCCCCCTGTCGCAGTCGACGCTTCATCCGTGAAGCAAATACGGGGTGCGCATCAGTGGGGTTGGCGCCGATCACCATTATCGCGTCGGCGTGCTGCACCGACGCAAAGTCTTGGGTGCCTGCGCTGGTGCCGAAGGTCTGCTTGAGACCGTAACCGGTGGGTGAGTGGCAAACCCGAGCGCAGGTGTCGACATTGTTAGTGCCAAATGCGGCGCGGACCATTTTCTGTACGACATAGACTTCTTCGTTAGTGCATCGCGAGGAGGTAATGCCGCCTATCGCATCCACTCCATGACTGGCCTTGATGGCATTAAAGCGATCGGCAGCGAAACGAATCGCCTCCTCCCAACTGACCTCCTGCCAAGCCGCATCGATACTCTCACGGACCATCGGCGTAGTGATGCGATCCTGATGCTGCGCATATCCCCAGGCGAAACGACCTTTTACACAAGAGTGTCCAGCATTAGCACCGCCTTGCTTATCAGGCACCATGCGCACCACTTCATCGCCACGCAATTCGGCAACGAAAGAACAGCCCACTCCACAGTAAGCACAGGTGGTTTTGACCTTACGACTAGGCACCCCTAACTCAATGACGCTTTTCTCTTGCAACGTGGCCGTGGGACATGCCTGAACACAGGCGCCACAGGACACGCACTCGCTTTCTAAAAAGGGTTGTTGCTCGCTCGGCGAAACACGCGAGCCAAACCCGCGACCTGCAATCGTGAGTGCAAACGTACCCTGCACCTCTGAACACGCCCGGACACAGCGGCTGCAGACGATGCACTTACTCGTATCAAAGGTGAAATAGGGATTGGACTCGTCCTTGACGCCGTCGAGATGATTCTCGCCTTCCGTGCCGTAACGAACATCACGCAAGCCGACTGCACCGGCCATATCCTGCAGCTCGCAGTCACCATTAGCCGGGCAAGTTAAACAGTCCAGAGGGTGATCTGAAATATAAAGCTCCATCACCCCTTTTCGTAATTTGTCGAGGCGAGGGGTTTGTGTCTTCACCGACATACCGTCTTGGCAAGGCGTGGTGCAAGAGGCGGGCGTGCCATTGCGGCCCTCAATCTCGACCAAGCACAACCTGCAGGAGCCAAACGCCTCTACGTTATCGGTCGCACACAATTTAGGAATGTTGGCGCCAGCGATGGCGGCCGCGCGCATCACTGAGGTCCCCTCGGGCACAGTGACAGGCATCCCGTTAATGTGAACGGTGACCTCAACCTCAGCATTCATTGCAGGCGTACCATAATCCTGCGACAGATCGAGTTGAGCGGGGTCAAACTGCTGAACCATATTCATTGCATCGCCCTCAACCCGTGGCAATCACGGGTGATTGAAAATCTTCTGGAAATTGATTGATTGCGCTGAGCACGGGATTGGGCGTCAAACCACCCATCGCGCACAAGGAACCCTGCGTCATCACGTCGCACAAATCACGGAGCAGCGCTGTATTACCCGCGACATCTTGGCCAGCACGAATCTTGTCAATGGTCTCAACGCCGCGGACGGCTCCTATTCGACACGGGGTGCACTTTCCACAGGATTCCTCGACGCAGAAATCCATTGCAAAACGTGCCTGCTCAGCCATATTTACCGTCTCGTCAAACACAACGATACCGCCGTGACCGATCATGCCCCCCGCTTCTGCCAATGCCTCATAGGTCATCGCCACATCGAGCTTGTCATCTGGTAAATAAGCGCCGAGTGGTCCACCAAGCTGAACTGCCCTGATCGGTCTACCTGAGCGAGTGCCGCCGCCAAAATCGGCGACCAATTCGCGCGCGGTAATCCCAAAGGCGGTCTCTACAATGCCGCCGTGAGCGATATTACCCGCCAACTGGAATACCTGAGTCCCCAGGGAGCGTTCCTGCCCCAATGCGGCATAAGCCTCTGCGCCGCGGGCCAGAATTGACGGCACGCTGGCGATCGTCAGGACGTTATTGATCACCGTGGGGGTGCCAAACAGGCCTTTGATTGCGGGAAGTGGCGGCTTTGCTCGGACCATCCCGCGCCGCCCCTCAAGACTCTCGAGCATCGCGGTCTCTTCGCCGCACACATAAGAACCCGCACCGACACGAATCTCGACATCAAAATTAAGGTGTGAACCCAGAATGCCCTCGCCGAGCCAGCCTTGCTCCCGGGCGATCCAGATCGCCGCCTGAAGGGTGGCGATGGCGTCAGGATACTCGGAACGCAGGTACACCAGTCCCCGGTCAGCACCCACTGCATGGGCAGCAATGGTCATGCCCTCCAGCAAACAAAAGGGGTCCCCCTCCATCAACATCCGGTCGGCAAAGGTGCCGCTATCGCCCTCATCGGCGTTGACACAAATATATTTATGAGCTGGCGCAGACGGTGATTCACCAGCGTGCGGAGTCGGCGACTGATCCGCCACCGTGCGCCACTTGATGCCCGCCGGGAAGCCCGCGCCACCGCGCCCGCGCAGTCCAGAATCGGTTACCGCCTGCACGACATCGCTGCCACTCATGGCGAGTGCATTTTTCAGACCGGAGAGACCACCGTGAGCGAGATAATCCTCTGGGTCGACTGGGTCAGTGATCCCAACTCGCTCATAGATCCAACGGTTCTGACGAGCCAGATAGTCGATTTCCTCCACCACACCGACATACTGCTTGCTCTGCTCATCGGGCATGCCAGCGTCGATATCGGCGGCGGTCATATTCGCCCAGCCCACTCGGGCGCCATGTCGCGACTCAGCTCGCTCGACCAGCGGCTCCATCCATAGCATGCCGCGACTACCATTGCGGATGACGGTTTCACCGCGGCCCTCGAGCGCCAGCGCGACCGCATCGGCACCCATGGAGCGAGCGGCCGCGTCGCGGGGTACAAACCAGATACTCACAACGCCTCTCCTGCTGTTTGAGCCTGTGTCACTGCTGCTTTCAGCCGCGCAACATCAGCACAGCCCATTAACTCGCCGTCGACCAGCGCCGCAGGACCCAATGCGCAGTTACCCAAACAAAAAATGGGCTCATCGACACCCGTGAGCGCCGCCAATACAGCGTCATCACCGCAGGCGGTAGCCCATTCGGTTTTTAACTCGCGGCCACCCACTGCCTGACAGGCCTCGGCCGCACACAGCCGCACCGGCACCGCAGGGGGCGGGGTATCGCGAAGATCTGCATAAAAAGTGAATACGCCATGTGCGTCGGCGCGGGAAACATTGCAAGCCTTAGCGATCATGCCCACGGCGTCACCGGGCACATAGCCAAAGTGTGCCTGCACAGCCTGCAGACACAGCAGCACTGGACCGGGCTCTGCTGCCACAATAGGCGCGATCAGTGCTTCGGCCGCCTCAGCCCGCCATTCTGGATAACGTGAGTGATTCATTGCGCGACGCGATCTCCCCCAGCATAAACATTTAGGCGGTCATCCCGGGTAAACCCGAGCAATACCAGGCCATGGGCCCGAGCCAGATCTACTGCCAGCGTTGTCGGCCCGGATACTGCCACAATCCCCGCCAGGCACGCTCTCAGCGCCTTAGCGACAATCTCGTACGAGACCCGACCACTGACCACCAAAGTGTGATCGGTGAGCGGGTAGTCCTCACTGAGGAATGCACTCCCGATCACTTTATCGACTGCATTATGGCGCCCTACATCTTCCCGTACCACCTGTAAAATACCACCCGGTGACACAATCGCTGCGGCGTGCAAAGACCCCGTCAGCTCGAACATTTTCTGTTCACCGCGCATCGCTTCCACCCACGCGTGTGCGTCTTGGGGCGTGAGCTGCCAGCCTTCGGTCTGCAGCATCGCGCGGGGTCGAGGCGTGGCTTCGATCACCTCAGCGCTGCAAATACCGCAGGAGCTCGAAGTCAGGTAAGCCCGGGGCTTCGGAATATCGACCGAAGGCGCTACGCTCAAAGAGACCGTATCGACTGATTCCTCTATTCCTTGGGCCCGTGTCGCCGCTGCCCCTTGGCGCTCAATCTTCACTATTTGACCGCGCGCCGCGAGATCGGTCTCGCTACTAAGCCAACCCACCGCAAGGTCCTCATCGTGACCCGGCGTGCGCATGGTCGTCGCCAGCACCTTGCCATCGACTGCTATCGACAGCGGCGCCTCGACAACAACAGGGTCAAAATCTTCCTGCGATATTGCGCCGGACGCCGTGACGGCGCTAACGCGCCGCACCGGTCGAGGATCCGTCGCGTGGGACGCCATCAGAAAAGGCCTACGATTTGTCCGTCGACCACGTCGATCTTCTCACTTGCTGGCGCCTTGGGGAGACCCGGCATGGTCATCACATCGCCACAAATCGCCACCACAAAACCGGCACCGACCGAGAGCCGCACTTCGCGGATATCCATCACGTGGTCGGTCGGAGCGCCCTTGAGCGCAGGATCGGTCGAGAACGAATACGGCGTTTTGGCAATGCATACAGGCAGATGACCATAGCCGCCATCGGTGAGTTCCTTGATGCGCTCACGCACCTTGGTGTTCGCGGTAATTTCACTCGCGTGGTAAACCTTGGTCGCCACCGCTTCCAGCTTCTCCCACAGCGAGAGCTCCGCCGAGTAGACAAAAGAGTCGTGCGGCCGGTTGGCGGGCGTGGCATCGGCGTCACAGATTTCGGCCACCATGTGCGCCAGATCAGTTGCTCCCTCACCCCCATTCGCCCAGTGACTCGACAGCGCCACTTTGACACCCAGCGCCTTGCAATGCTCCATGACCAGTTCAACCTCTGCATCCGTGTCGGCGACAAACTGGTTAATCGACACTACTGCGGGCACGCCGTAGTTCTCACGCAGGTTGTTGATGTGCCGGTTCAAGTTGGCAAGCCCCGCCCGCAGTGCCGGCAGGTTTTCTTGTGTCAGGTCCTCGCGCGCGACACCACCATGAAACTTCAGAGCACGAATGGTCGCGACCAGCACACCGGCCGACGGGCGAATGCCCGCCGAGCGGCACTTGATATCAATAAACTTTTCCGCCCCTAGGTCTGCGCCAAAGCCAGCCTCGGTCACCACGTAATCCGCCAGGCGGAGTCCCGCCATAGTGGCGATGACGGTGTTGCAACCGTGGGCGATATTGGCAAACGGTCCCCCGTGAACAAAAGCTGGCGTTCCCTCGAGGGTCTGCACCAAGTTGGGCGCGAGAGCGTCCTTTAACACAGCGGTGAGTGCGCCCTCCGCCTTCAGGTCTGACGCCGTCACCGGCTCACGCTCACGGGTATACGCAACAACAATCCGTCCTAAGCGTGTTTTCAGGTCGTCGAGATCCGTCGCCAGGCAGAAGATCGCCATGATTTCAGAGGCCACCACAATGTCGAAACCGTCCTGACGGGGATATCCATTACCGGGGCCACCGAGGGACACGGTGATATCGCGCAGCGCGCGGTCATTCATGTCCAATACACGCTTCCAGGTGACGCGACGCACATCAATGCCCAACGCGTTGCCATGATGAATGTGATTGTCGAGTAGCGCGGACAGCAGGTTATTGGCCACACCGATTGCATGCAGGTCACCGTTAAAGTGCAGGTTAATGTCTTCCATCGGGATCACCTGCGCGTAACCACCGCCCGCTGCACCCCCCTTCATACCGAAGACGGGTCCCAGTGACGGCTCGCGAAGACAGATAACAGCGTCTTTACCAATGTGACGCAGCGCATCGCCCAAACCCACGGTCGTAGTGGTCTTACCCTCACCTGCCGGCGTTGGACTGACTGCGGTCACAAGAATCATACGAGCACTCTCGCGCACCGGCTGCTCGAGCAACCAATTTAAATTCACCTTGCCTTTTATCCGGCCATAAGGCTCGAGTGCCTCATCGGGTATCTGCAGCTTATCCGCGATCTGCGTAATAGGGTGAGGCGTTGCCGCCTGCGCAATTTCAATATCCGATGCCATGTGCGTGTGCTCCAATGGAGTGGTTCAATTTTAGGACTATTTTAAGTCATTGAGAGTTGCGATTCGGCGAGACCGATGACCTGTTAATGCTGAGCAGTCTGCCTTAACAATCCCTGCCAAAAAAAAGCTCACCGTGGCAATGGGCTTGATTGATAACTGACTAACAAGTCTCCCAGGATTGCGATGCTGCTTTATCATTATTCTCCTCCGCCGCCGATATGCCCAAGGGCGCCTTGCCACAATGAAGATCGGGAGCCTTTGTGAACTTTCTCTGGACCGATCCGCCATCGCTCTGCCCCCAGCGGGCGCCATTATTGTGAGATTGTCAGGGCATGGCAAACGCTAAAAAGCGCAAAATCACCCCCCGGTAAAAAGTGTCGTTTTTTGATGCACCCATGTCGTTCCAGAGCCCACTTATTTGGCATTTTTTGGTTTATTTCGACGCGCATCCTCTAATCTGAAAACGAGCACTGACGAGGGAGGCGTGGCGGCGCGCAGGTGACTGTTTCTCACATAGCCTGACACGCTTTTGCATGCCCCAGAATAATCAATGCCGGCACCTTGCAGACTATCCCAGCACTCGTGGCATCGGGTGGCCTCGCAATAATCGGTGATACATCTCGAAACTGTCACTAAATGCTATTGCCACAGAGCACGACTTCTGTAGGGTTGTCGCAATTAACCGCTGTGCAGTTGCCTAAAAAGTAAAGCAGAGCCTCTGTCACACCAATGTGACGTGCACTAAAAAGACCATTTTCGGAGAATTCCATATGATCAAGTCGCTCTTTACTGTTGCACTGGGGCTGGGCATTGCACTGACTGTTGCGTGCTCACCTCAAACGGAAGAGGCCTCAGCGCCGCCAACCACCGCGGCGGATGACGGGCCCAATCTTGCCGCCCTTCACGCCGATGACACGGGTGATACGATTCCCGTGACGCTCGAGAACTATGAGGTCGCGGAGAGCGACTTGGCGTTCTACAACGTTACCAAGCTCGTTGGGATGAACACCTTCTTTCACTTCCCTACCGGCGCGTTTGATCTCGACAATCAAACCGTTGTGAGAATGAATCGAGACACTTACTACAGCGCCGCTGTCATCGACACAACACAGGGTGCCTCCATCACCATCCCCGAGACCAATGGCCGCTATCTGTCAGTGATGGTGGTCCAGAATGACCACTACATTGATGAAGTATTTCTCGCGCCGGGCACCCATGAAATCAGCAGTGAAACGGAGTTTGCGATGGTAGCGATGCGCATCCGCGCCAATCAGAGCGACCCCGACGATGATGCGGCGATCGCCGCACTGCGCGCCGGAGTCAAGTTGGAAGTGGGGGGCAATAGTTCCCACGTGAGACCCAATTACGATATGGAGCAGTTAGTCGCGTTGCGCGATGAGCTAACCGTCGAGGGCACCAAGCTGGGCACTCTGATGGGGATGCAAGGCGCGCACGGTACGATCGAGCCAACAATGCATTTGTATGGCACCGCTATCGGCTGGGGGCTTTTACCCGATGCACAAGCGCAGTACTTGGGCTCTCCCAAATTCAACAACGACGGCTGCTACATGGCCTCCTACCCTTCTCCACCCTTTAACGATCCGGGGTTTTTCTCAATCACTATGTATGACGCGGAGGGTTGGATCTACAGAGAAGACGGCATCCTGAATGAGTTCAATATGACCTTAAATGAGGACGGCTCTTTTGATGCGTACTTTGGCGAGTGTGGTGACGTCGATAACCACCTCCCGACCGTTGAGGGCTGGAACTACATTCTTCGCATCTATGAGCCCAAACTAGAAGAGCTGGAGAACTTCCGGCTCCCCGAAATGATAAAAGTCAGCTGATCATCCCGTCTGAGCACGTGGGCACCGAGTAGCGTGCCCGCGCGCTCGGCCTTTTTTAACCTGCGGGGAACCGCTTCAAGAGCTCTAGGAATACACCGTTGTATCGGTGGGCCGCCCCTCTCATCAAAGTGGAAAATCGATCACTTTGACCCCATGTAAATCCGACTGAATTCGTGCTGGTCTAAAGTTCTGCCGAGGTTCGGGATAAGTTCGGACGACTGCACACCGAAAATTAGCATCCAAAAAACCTTACGATCTTTCCTCTTATAAGAATCTCGCAGGTCTCACCCCCATCCTCATAATCGATTGGTCATCGATTCAAGTCCTACTGGGCCCACCATT